>OHGR01000006.1_pt1 | contig 187368 bp, 188 predicted proteins | sample 1567911 | NCBI WGS metagenome assembly OHGR01 (sample SAMEA3879552, study PRJEB24766) | human gut metagenome | biome: human-associated habitat; feature: feces | place: USA | collected 1985/1987
ATACTGGTGGTGTAGGTGCTACTGGTGATAGAGGTCCTCAAGGATATCAAGGTCCGACCGGTCCAACTGGCGCAGCTAGTACGGTTAGAGGTCCACAAGGTTTGCAAGGGCCAACAGGTGGTTCTGGAGCAAGAGGTTATCAAGGTTATCAAGGACCTACTGGAAATACAGGAAATCCTGGTAGTCAAGGTACACAAGGTCCTAGAGGTTACCAAGGTCTTCAAGGACCTGGTGGTGGACAAGGTATTCAAGGTCCTAGAGGTTATCAAGGTTATCAAGGACCTGGTGGTGGACAAGGAACTAGAGGACCACAAGGATATCAAGGTCCGACCGGTCCAACAGGAGCTGCTTCTACTGTTCGTGGGCCTCAAGGATATCAAGGACCTGGTGGTGGACAAGGAACTAGAGGACCACAAGGTTATCAAGGACCTACTGGGCAAACAGGTGGTTCTGGAGCAAGAGGTTATCAAGGTTATCAAGGACCTACTGGGCAAACAGGTGGTTCTGGAGCAAGAGGTTATCAAGGTTATCAAGGACCAACAGGAACTAATGGTTCAAGAGGTCCTCAGGGATATCAAGGTCCTTCAGGAACTCCTTATTTCTCTTCAGGAACGGGTTCTTCATCTTCTGCAGGAAATATTGGTACTAATTATACTGTTTATGCTCCAGCGTTCTATGAAGCTTCAGACGTTAACCTGAAGAACATTATCAGTGACTTGAAAGAAAAGATTTCTATTGAAGACATTATTTCAATTCCTAAGAAATACTTCACTTTCAAAAATGATAAGAATCAAGAAGTCAAGATTGGTACTATTGCTCAAGAAGTCAAGAAGAAATTCCCAGAACTTGTAGATGAAGATATTGAATCTGGATTTATGGGAGTTCAATATAACAAACTTGCTATTATTGCTTTACTTGGTGTAGAACTTCTTTATGACAAGATTAAAGAACTTGAATCTAAGTAAATAATTCTAAGTAACTAATTTGAAGAGGTCCGCTATTTTTAGCGGACCTCTTCATTTGTAAATACATAGAGTAGTTCACTAAGTTAAGTAAATGTTTACCCAAATAAATCCAAGAACTTTAGGAGAAAGAAGAAATGATACAGATGTCTTCAACAGACTTGTCATAGCAGGTCTCTTGAACTTGCTTAACAATACTTTGACTTATGAACAAGTCTGGGAAGACTCGAATACAGGAATCCAGAAAGTGACAGTTCCATTTCTTTATGAAATGGGAACTTCTAATACTGAAAAGTTCATTCAAGACAATTATGTTCTCTTTGGAGATACTTGTGAATTTCCTAAAATAATAGGTAACTTTGATATGTTTCCTAGAGGAACTGTCAGATATACAGGTTCTTCTATCGATGCAGCTAACATAACAAACAGGTTTGTCCTTGGAAACTATACAAGAAAAGAACCTGATGGTTCTTTTGAATCTTATGTATCTTTCTTGTATTCAATTCCACTTACTATGAACTTTGAAGTCTCAGTCAAAGTTGATACACTTATAACATCTTTTAAACTCGAGCAAGCTATTCGTGAATTCTTCTACAAGAACAAGACATTTTGGATTCTCTATAGAGGGATGAAAGTAGGATGTCGAGCAGGATTTCCAGAAAACATCTCTTCAGACAAGACAGTCTCATACAAGATGGGTGCTACTGATGCTGACAGAAACATTACATTAAGCTTTTCTGTAGTCATAGAGACATACCAGCCTGTATTTGACCCAACTACTGAGATGAAAGCTTCTAACACTATCAAAGACTTTGCTTATGATGCTACTATAGAAGACAATAAAGCCATAGGATATATCAAGCCTGTTGTTGACTATTCTAATAGTGTGATACCTTCAGGTCTTAAGCTGTATTTGCAATGGAACTATATCAAAGACATTGGTGACATGCGTACAGTAAACATTGATGTGTACAAGGCTGATAACACTAAAGAACATATTGCTACTCTCTATAATACATTATCTTTTGTCTGGGAAATTCCTGAAGGATTCACTAAGTTCAAGCCTATTGAGGTAGTTCTTCTTAACAATGACCATTGTAAAGTGCATAAGAAACCTCTTATTAAGATAATTCCAGACCCTAAGACTAAGAAGGTTTCTCCTAACATGGTCTTTGTTGAAAATACTGGTTTCTTCTTGACTGAACTTGAGAATGATACTATAGAAGCTCTTCTTTATTATCAAGACAAATCTGGAAAGACTATAGAGAAAAGCATTTGGCTTAACATTTACAATTGCCAGCTTGACTCTAAGAACCCTGCTAGCTTCGAACCTTTTGATTTCCTTGGAGCTATAGAACCTGAAGTAGTCAATATAAAAATATCTGATACTTTACATCCAGAATTAGAATATGTAATGGAGTCTGTGACAATTATTTAGGTTCCATTTCCAAAAAATTTTAAAAATTGAGCAATAAATACACCATAAACGAAAACGACTTTTCGAAAATTAAGATATGCCTAATAAGAAAGATGATTTGTTAAGCAAGTTTAGTAACTTTCTTGATGAAAACTTAAAAGAAGAAACTAACAAACCATTAAATCTCTCTAGTATAGATAATGGTATTAAGTTAGTAGAATCTATAGATAACATTCTTGCTAAAGAAGGTTCTAACAACCAACTTGTTAGCTTTGTCACTCAATATAAAAATGCTATAGCTGATGGCTGTAGAGAAGAAATGCTTTATGAGACTTTCACTCAAGGTCTTGGACAGTTTGGATATCTTCGTGCTGTAGATACTGAACTTTCTGCATTAAAGGAAAGAATTGGAAAAGCTAAACAGAATATAGACCTCACTAAGATTCTTGAAATCATGAACAATACAACATCTTATTATATTGTTCCATTGATAGAATCTGATATAGTTGACTATATGAAAGAGAAGACTCCTAACAAGAGAGTTCTTCTTATCCATCATTTGAACACTTTCCAACATGACCCTTATGTTCGTCAAATCATCAACTGTGTGAATCTTGATAATGAACTTCCAGGTCTTATGGTTTCTGAAAGCTTAGAGTATGGAGCAAACACTAAAGCTCATACTGAAAAAGTCTACTCACCCGTCCAGTACATACGTGAGAATGAATGTGTCTTCAATGTTAACAATACATTCTATATCAAGAAAGGCAATCATGTTTCGAAATTAGCAAAAGATAATATAGGTTCTCTTAATGAATCATTTGTAGCTCTCTGCCAGTTAGTCAATGACCCAAGAGTTGAGATTACAGATGATTTCATCATGTTATACCATAAGAACAATGTTGTCAAGATTAATGAATCTGAAGCAATCATCAATGGTGCTGCACCTGAATCTAAAGAATCTTTAAGAAGATTTAATGAGATGTATGTCAAGTATGACAACTATGACACAGAACTTTATGTCATGTCTTCTCTTCTTCTTGAGAACTTCAACAAGATTGCAGAAGTTCCTTTTGTTAAGCATATCTCTTTGAATGAATCTGAAGACCTTTCTTTAGACTTGTTCAAAATCAAGAATAACATTTTCATCACAACTCACAATAATGTTCTCAGACAACATACATTCTACAGGAATGTGAATCCTATCCAATGTGCTAACATTATTAATGAGCATCTCAACATAGAGGCTGAAGCTTTGTTTGAAGACTTAATGCCAAATCAAGACAAGATAAAGAAAGGCCTTAAAGAAACTAAGGAAGCTTATGAAGAAAGAATTAAGGCTCTTAAAGAAAAGAAAGAAGAACTTGAGTCTGTAATGTCTGAAGCTGATGATGAAGAATCTATAAAGGCTGCTCTTGCTGACATTGATTCTGATATCAAAGATACAGAAAAAGAATACAAAGAATGGCAAGAACAAGCTGACAAGTTCAGTAATGGAGATGAAGCTGATTCTGAAACAGATTCTTTAAGCGACAAGTATAAAGAAGATGATGAAGAAGGTTCTAAGGAAGACATTATCTCTATTGAAAAAGATGATGCTGGGTCTGAAGAAGACAACTTAGAAGAACCTCTTTCTGACACTCCTGAATTTGAAGAAGAACCTATTGCAGAACCTGCACCTGAAGCAGCTCAACAAGAACAATCTCTTGAATCAAATGAAAGATTCCAGATTGTACGTGTAGACTTTGCTAAGAATCTCAAGACAGGTGAACAGTCTAATACAGGTAATGTCATTGTGATTGTTCCTATGGTTGATTCTGATGGCAACTTAGTTTCTGAAACACAGACCATCCAGTTCTATGTTGATAATGAAGGAAAGATTATCCTCAACAACACTGGAATGACTGCTGAGCTTTACACATCAATCTTGAATGCCATTGAGACAGACCCAAGAAAGAATGAGATAAACTCTAACTCATATGGTGCTGACACTGACGGGAATTTCAACAATCCAATGGTGGATTCTTCAATGGAAGGACAAGCATTAGAAAAACCTGAACCTGAAGAAAACATTGATGATGTTCCTGAAGATTTTTTTGAAGAAAAACCTGCACCTGGTGGAATCAGCAGATGGTTGCCTAAAGATGAGAATGCTTTAGCTGAAGCTAAGCTTATTACTGGTCTTGCAGGTCAGTTTACTCTTAATGAGTCAAAGAAAAAGCTTTTTCTAAATAAGAGTGGAGTCATCAGTGAAGCATATGACAATGTCCTCAATTCTGCTTTAGAAGTTCCAGAACCCGAAGATGAAGTTCTTCCTGATGACAATATAGACAAGTCTGAATTTGTTGATGATGACGATGACAGGACTGCTCTTGAGAAAATACAGAATGCTGCAGAATCTTATATTGATGATGAGAATCCAGATGCAGAAGTGACTGATGTTGATACAGAAGACACTAACTTCTCTGCTATAAAATATTTCACTTTCAGAATCAATGACAATGATTGGGCTTTCTTTGAGTTCAATAACAAGATTTACTCAGTTCAGAAAGACACTTTCTTAGATGCTCTTGATGCATGTGACTCTTCAGAAGAGTTTGGTGATTTCTTATCAGATAATGATGAAGTTGAGTCAGTCAAAGCAGAAGCTTCTACTCAAGAACTTATAAACCTTCTTACTGATGTGATTTCTGTAGAGACAGGTGAACAATTCAGTTTTGATGATTCTTCTGAGCAAGAAGAAGATGAAGACATGAATGAAAGCATCAAAGTTAGAATCAAGAAAGATTCTGATAAGAAAGATGATATTGTTGATTTGACTGGAGCTGAATCTCTCAAAGATGAAGAAGCAAAAGAAGGTTCTGAAGAAGAACAGAAATTCGAAGAAGAAATAAAGAAAGCTAAAGAAGAATCTGAAAAGAAAGAAGAGGAAGAAAAACCTGCTGAAGAAACTTCAGAATCTGACAAGCCTGAACTTCCAAAGATTAGACTTAAAAAAATAAATGAAGCTGCTAGTCCTATTCCATTAATTCCAGAACCTAATGACACTGTTGAGTTCAAAGGAAAAAGAGGAGTAGTCCAATCAGTAAATGCAGATGGAACTCTTACTCTTATGGTTGAAGGGATGACCGTTGACTGTTCACCAAGAGAAGTAAAAATCACTACTAGCAGAGTTGATACTATGAAAGCTCCTTTCAAGTATGACCCTAAGACTTTAGCAGCTCTTTATGAACAATGGATTCCTTGTGGAATTTACCAGTCAGGTGTGAGAGTTACTGCTGATACTTGTGCAGTCAATTATGCTGAATATGAAAGAAAGAAAGACTATCAGAATGTGACTGTCATCAATGAAGGTGCTAGAATCTTGATACCTAAAAAGAATGTAAAGCTTTTTGAAGATATGAACTCATTTGCTAATATAGATGATTATATTGAAGGTGTTTACTTGAATGGAAACCAAGCTTCTTCTAACATCTTGATTAATGCTGTTGACTATTCAAATGCATTAGCAGGAAATGAGCCTATCAGATGCATCGTAGACCTTGAATCTGAAAAGCCTAGAGTAGTTGAACTACCTAAAGATACTGTAAGAACTTTAGCTGTATAAGCTAAAGTTCTTCATTTTAAATACTCTAGAAAATTCTACTAAAACCTAATAGATAAAATACAAGAAAAACCGATAACGAAGATCGAGCTCCTATGGGAATTATTGATTTCAAGGTTGATTTTAGTAATCAGAAAGTCTTAGGAGCAATTGTTAGATGTTTCTTGGACATACCTAGATGGTTGAAGATTTTAGTTGTTCTTTCCTTTGTTGGTGCAATTGTCTATTTTGGTTTTTGTCAAGGATACTTGTATAACGACCAACTTAATGAGCTTAAGAGATTACAAGTAGAGCTTGCTGAAACTAAACAGAAAATGGACAATTCAGTCCTTAGTCTTGAGATATACAATCAAGATTATGAGATGTTCATAAGAGAGTTCATACTGATAAAAGAAATGAATGATGAACTTGTTGAGATGCATGATGAGCAGATAAACTTATTCTTGGAATATCTCAAACATGTGAATGGACCTTCTAGAGAATTAAGCTATTTAGAAAATAGCTTAAGACTGAATGAGAAATATTTCAGGCAAATTTGTTCTGCTTATTTCAAACGTTCTCTTCTTTTCAAAGATGTTAACAAGACTGAATATCTTGTCAAGTCATTGAAAGAAGATGTAGTAAAAAACAAATGACCCAAATATAAACAATGCGTAATGATAGCAACAAATGTTACAATTCATTCAGTTGTGTTCTGTCGGTTTTAATTGTAGTCTTTGTTCTTGGTTCTATTATTTACGATTTATGTTATACAAAACCTAATATATCCAAGAACATTACAGAGATTAGAACTGAGTTAAACATAATGAATGAGAAAATAGACCATTTCAAATCTACTGTGGTTGTTCCTATGGATACCCTGAAAAAAGAAGTGGCTAAGTAAGTTACATATGATATTTCTTCAAAAAGGCGGACCTAAATCAAAAATAGGTCCGCCTTTTTGTCGTATAATCAATGAACAAGAAAACATAGTGAATATGATTGCAGAAGCATTATTAGAGATATTAGTTCTACAACAAGCTATTCAAGAAGAAAGCAAGAAAGAACAACCTAACATTGAATGTCTTAACAATATGATAAAGAGAAAAGAAGAACTTATGGAAGAGTTTAAGAAACCTTATTTTAAGTAACCTTGAAGGTTTCCAATTTTTAAAAATACATAATGAACCAAATTTAAAATCCAAAAATTTTGCATGGTAAACTTCGTTAAAAAAAGAGATGGACGAGTAGAAGCCTTTGATTCTGCTCGTATTTTTACGGCCGTATCTAACGCAATGAAATCTGTAGATGTTGCTGTAGATGAGAACCTAATCAATGATATAATCACTAAGATTTCTGAAAGTCCTAAAGCCAGAATGAGTGTTGAAGACATTCAAGACTTTATTGAGAAGTATTTGATGGAACAACATCAGTATGATACTGTCAGAAGTTTTATTCTTTACAGAGAGAAACATAAAGAGCTTAGAAGCATTCTTGAAAAAGAAGAATTTATAAATTATTATATAGCTTCTTCTAATGCTGCTACTGGAGCCAAGTATGATGCTAATGCTAATGTAACAGAGAAAAATATTTCTACTCTTTGTGGAGAACTTCCTAAGTTAGATTATCTTCGTCTTAATAGAAAGAGAGTTACAGAGAAATTAAGAGAACTTTATCCTAACTTTAATGCAAAACAATATGAGAAAGATTTAACAAAGCATATCATTTACAAGCATGATGAAACAGGTCCTGCTGTATATCCTTATTGTTGTGCTGTAACAATGTATCCTTATTTGTTGAGAGGTCTTCAAGATATTGGTGGACTTTCTGCAGCACCTAAGAATCTTGATTCTTTCTGTGGAATGTTCTTACATCTTGTTTTTGCTTTAGCTTCTCAATTTGCTGGAGCCGTTGCTTTTGGTGAGTTCTTCAATTGTTTTGATTATTATGCTCGTAAAGAATGGGGAGACCATTACTATAAGCATGACCAAAAACCAGCACATATCAAATATGTTAAAGATGAAACTGGCAATTATGTTACTAAAGAAGTTTCTATCTCTAAGCAAATTGAACAGTATTTCCAACAAATTGTCTATGGATTGAATCAACCAGCTGGAAACCGTGGATACCAATCACCATTTACTAATGTAAGTTATTACGATAAGAACTACTGGGACGCTCTGTTCGCGGATTTTTATTTTCCTGATGGAACTAAACCCCAATGGGAATCCGTCTCCTACCTCCAAAAGAAGTTTATGAAATGGTTTAACAAAGAACGAACTAAATGTGTTTTGACTTTCCCAGTAGAGACTATGGCTTTACTTTCTGATGGTAAAGATAAAGTTTTGGATGAAGAGTATGCTGACTTTACAGCAGAGATGTATGCTGAAGGTCATTCATTTTTCACTTATATTAGCAACAACCCAAATGGCCTTAGTTCATGTTGCTTTACTGGAGATGTAGAACCAGTTTATCAGATTGAGACTGATAAAGATTATGAAATGAGATTGAACTTTGCTGACTTAGCAAGATTATATCCTAATAGTAAGTTCAAGATATTCCAACAGAATCCTATTACTTGTGATGGAGAATGGAAATATGCTAAGCTTGTACAAAGTGCTGTAAATCAAATAGTTAAGATTACTTTAGAAGATATTCCAGAACCTATTACATGTACATTAGACCATATATTCCCTACTAAAAAAAGAGGAGACGTTAAAGCAGGACATTTAGAAGTAGGAGATAAGCTAGTTTTCAACAGAAGCAAAATGACCAACACTATTGCTGATGGAACTTTGACTTATAAGAAAATCACTAACATAGAAACAATTCATTCTACTGAGCTAATTCCAGTATATTGCTTTGAGTTTGAAGATGAAATCATGCCTTATTTCTTATTAGAGAATGGCCTTATTACTCATAACTGCCGCTTAAGAAATGAAATCGACAAAAATGAATTCAGTTTTACAAATGGTCTTACTGGTGTAGCTACAGGTTCTAAATCTGTAATCACTCTTAACCTTAATCGTATCACACAAGATGCTAACAAGAAATGGTACAAAGACCTTAAGAATGACAAGATTCCAGTTGGCCAGACATTCTGTAATGATGAGAATTGTTATTTGAAACAGTACTTAGTCAATATTCTTGATAGAGTCTATAAGTATCATACAGCATATAATGAATTACTTAAAGACTTACAAGCTAAGAAGATGCTTCCTGTTTATGATGCAGGATTCATTAGTTTGAAACAACAATTCTTGACTATTGGCATCAATGGTATGAATGAAGCAGCCGAATTCCTTGGATTTGAATGTTCTGATAATAAAGATTATGAGAATTTTATCAATTTAATTTGTTCTACTATTTCCGAACAGAATGTATTACATAAAACAGATGAACTTAAGTTCAATCAAGAATATGTCCCAGCCGAAAACTTAGGTGTTAAAAATTATCGTTGGGATAAAGAAGATGGTTATAAAGTTCCTAAAGATAGAAATGCTTATAACAGTTATTTCTATTTGCCAGACAATCCTAATACAAGTGTTCTTGAAAAATTCAGATTACAAGGAGAAAGATATACTAAGAACTTAGATGGCGGTGTTGCATTACATTGTAATCTTGAAGAACACTTGTCTAAAGAACAATATTCTTATTTAATTAAATATGCGATAAAACAAGGCTGCTTCTATTTTACTTTCAATATCCCTAATACGATTTGTAACGAGTGTGAGCATATTTCTAAACACCATTTGAAAGAATGTCCTAAATGTGGAAGTAAAGATTTGGATTATATTAGTAGGCCTATCGGCTATATAAAAAGGATTTCCAACTTTAGTGCGGCTAGACAATTAGAAGCTTCGAGAAGAGTTTATTCAAAATTCGATTTATCCGATTAAAATCAATTTTAAAAAAAGAGGTATATAATTTTTATATACCTCTTTTTTAATAATGAAGATTTCTGAAGAAAATGACAAAATAATTTTAGAATATTTTTTGACCGCAAATAATAAAGTCATTGCTGGCAGAACAAATCGAATAGGAATTTTAAAGAAACCAGAATATAAAGAATATTTAGAAAATAGATTTGATGATTTTAATGGTAACTATATAGAAGTTCTTTATAAACTTAAAAATAATATTACTGAAATTCCTAGATGTCTGGGTTGTGGAATCCAACTAAGGTTTTTATCATTTTCTCAAGGATATGGAAAATGGTGTAATAGTAAATGCCAATTATCAAATAAAGAATTTATTGCTTATAGAACATCTTTACTTAATTATAAAGAAATCAATAAGAAAAGCAAAGAAACTAAATTAAAGAAATATGGAGATGAAAATTATAACAATAGAGAAAAAAGTAAAATAACTTGTAAAGAAAAATATGGCACTGAAGAAGTTTTAAATATCGAAGAAGTTAGAAAAAAGATTAAAGAAACTTCATTACAAAGATATGGAGTAGAGTCATATTCTATGACTGATGAATGTTTAGCAAAAATCAGAAAAACTAAATTGGAAAGATATGGTGATGAAAACTATATCAATAGAGAAAAAATCAATCAGACATGTTTAGAAAAATATGGAAGTAAAAGTCCATTAGTAAATGAAGAAGTTAAAGAAAAAACAAGGAAAACTAATCTAGAAAGATATGGTAAAGAATCTTATCATAATAATCAAAAAGCTAAAGAGACTTGTAAAAAGAAATATGATGTAGAAAATCCATTTGTTATTCCTGAAATTAGAGCAAGAATTAATTATGAAATTGTAATAAACACTAAAAGAAAAAATAAAACATTTAATACATCAAAGATAGAAGAACAAGTTTATCAATGGTTGATTGAAAAATTTTCTACAGAAAATGTTATAAGACAATATAAAGAAAAAAGATATCCATTTTGCTGCGACTTTTATATTAAGACATTTGATTTGTTTATTGAAATAAACGGAAATTGGACACATGGTCCTCATCCATTTAATGATAATAACAAGGAAGATTTAACTTTATTAGAAGAATGGAAATCAAAAAGCATTAGTTCTAAATATTATCAAAATGCTATCAATGTTTGGATTAAAAGAGATATCAAAAAGAGAATGACGGCACAAGAAAATAATTTAAACTATTTAGAAATCTTTAGTATAGATTTTGAAGAAATCAAAAATTTAATCATTGACAAAATTAATCTTTAATACTAAATGCTCAGGGTGTTTTATAAATATCTTGAGCATTTTTTTAATCCCAATGTCTATTAAAGTTCTTAAATACAAACAACCACTATACGAATCTTTTGATTTTGACAATGAAGAAGCTGATGACAAATTTGACCAAGATTTTGCCGACAATCTCAGAAAGCAGAAGATGCTTTCTAATCTCCCAAATCTTCTCAAATCTATCATAGCTAAGTTTGCTAATTTCTGCAAGCACAACTACGGCAATCCAAAATATTTCAACAGTAGAGATGGTGTCCATAAAGGATTATCTTGCTCAATAGGAAACAATAGTCTTCTGATTGAAGATAATGGATGGAATGTTTTTGAGGTTCAATTCATTAGAGGAACTTCAGTATTGTATCCTGATAGTGTAGATGGAAATGTAGATTGTGTTACTTATCAAGTATTGTCTAATAGCCATTATCAGTATCCTGAATTTTATGACAAAGCTTCTTTTATAGAGAGAATGATTAAGCTTAGTCAAGGTTATGGCAATCCAGAAGCTTATATCAGAAACAAAGGTGTAGAGCACTTTAGAGAAGAGGCTTGGCTTGAAGTAAATAAAGACACTATTAGTTATATCAACTTAGACTTTCTTGATGAACTTGATAGAGATTTAGCTAAAGTCCAGAATGAAAGTTTTGCTTTAGAACCTTTGTATAATGAAGTTTCTAAGATAGAGCAAGATATGATAAAAGCTCTGCCTAAGTTATTCAACTGGCTTAAGAAGAATGACTATTGGGTTATCAAAGGCAAGACATATCCTAGGAAGAATGGAGAATCTAAGGTTTACTATGAATATAAAGATGTGAACTTCAAGAAGATTCTTGGAACTGATTTCATGACTATGAAGAATGGTTCTCTTTATTTCAGTTCATTACCAGTAAGAAGAACTGATTATTCTGATAAGAGTACAGATTATATTCCTATTCGAGCAATAGAAAAGAATTGTACATGGATTGATTTCAATATAAACAATAAATTATTGCCAGACGAAACTTGGAAAGATATTTTTGACATGTTCTATTCATTCTCAATAAACAGGTTCCAGATAGCTAAAGATGCAAATGACTTAGTCAAGTTCAAGGACCTTATAAAAAGAATTAACCAGATTTGCAAATAGAAACAAAAGAGGTCTGCTTTTCACAAGTGGACCTCTTCTTTTTTGGTAAGTAAATTATATTAAATGAGAAAAATTATTTGTAAAAATAAGTAGCATCCATTTGAGGATTAACCGATGCTATGTCTGCTGTCGGTTTAGTATTAGTACTTGTAGCTATAGTTGATTGAGAATTACCTATACTGATAGTGACAGTTTTGTCAAATTCATTATCCACAAATAAAACAATAGTTAATTTTGATGTCACTGGATATTGAGAATTAACTCTAATTTGTCTACCCGAAATTTTTATCCGTAATTTATTGACAACCAATAATTTGTCTAAAGATACTAATCTATTAGAATGATAAGGTTCTGTACAGTAAACTGCTAAAGCGTCTGTTCTTTTTACAGTAAGCCCTCTACTAGCATCATAAGTACCAAAGAGACTTAATTCATGAGCCTCTTTTTCTGTAGCTATTTTTAACATTGTGTCATTTCCAATTACCTGGGATAAATATCCCAGGTACTAAAAGTGACTTTAGGCACTTATTTTACATGTCAAAAGAAATACAAGTACCACCCAACACTTTCAAATCTGTTAAAGAATAAATTAAAAATCCATTACAATAAGCATTATTTTGAATCCCTTTATTATCTGTTGAAAGAGATATACAATTTACTTCTTTTAAAGATACTATCATCATATCTGCTCCTGGAATTTTATAACAATGACATTCACCATCTACCATTGAATTAAAAGAAAAGAATCTTTGTGATTCTCCATAATAACTTCCTACAACAGGAGACATTACATATTTAGTTTGTCCATTATCAATAGGATTTGCAATTCTTTCTTGAATATGACAATAGGATATACAAGTAGCTCCGCTTTGCATGAATGCATTAGCACAATCTGCAAATCTTTCTATATTGTAGTCATCCCCATCTATACTAGACTGGTAAATGAAGTCATTACCAGTAGTGACTTTCTTTTTTATAAACATATTTCCATTTTTCCAATTACCTGGGATAAATATCCCAGGTACTAAAAGTGATTTTAGGCACTTAATCGATTTACTTTCCTTTTCATAAAATCCCTGATTTAAAAAAGTTCCAAGATGAGATTTTTAGTTGCTAAACTTAATTATATGGCTAGTGAGTTTGACAGGAACTATCACTTAAATTCTGGTGGTTGTTGTTACTTTGCTTATAGAGTTGCTTACTGGTTAGAGAAATATAAGATTGATTTCAACTTTATTATCCAAGATGATGTTCTTATTGAAGGAACTTCTGGAAAGCATTATTGTATTCAGATAGTTCCAGAAGGATACTATATCAACAAGTTAGATAAGTATTCTCATATCAAGACACTGACTAATGTGAGCGCTGATTCTATTTTAGAAAGATATGAAAACTCTACTTGGTCAGAAAAATATGACCAGAAGAATAATTCTATAACCAAAATATTAGTAGACAATGTTTTCAACTATGGATAAAATTAAATTTACCTGGAGAGAAAAGAAATTGAATCTCAAGAAATTTCGTGTAGGCGCTATGTACTGTTTTTCTAGATGTGACGTAAACGTGAATTGAATTATGGCTAAAAAATTAAAATATGTCGAAGTCAAGGAAGTCTTTCAAGAATTTCCTGATGAAATAACACTTGCTTTCAACATAAGCAATTGTCCTTGTGGATGTGAAGGATGTCATTCAAGTTATCTTGCTGAAGATAAAGGAATGCCGCTAACTTTAGTGAATATCATGAATGAGATTGAGAAACATCCAGGAATAACCTGTGTGGGTTTTATGGGCGGAGATGCTAATCCAGCTATGATTAATCTTCTTGCACAATTAGTTAAAGAGGCAGAGCCTAGAATGAAGATAGGATGGTATAGTGGCAGGACTTATGTAGATACTGCTATAAACTTACATAATTTTGACTATATCAAGATAGGCCCATACATAAAGAACTTGGGTCCACTCTCTTCAGAGAAGACTAACCAGAATATGTATGAAATCCGAAATGGGAAGTACTATGCTAACATAACACATAGGTTCCTGAAGAAAGAATTAGGAGTGTCATAGAAGACACTCCTTTTTAATTTTTATCTATATACATTTATTGTTAAATATTGGTTATAAGATGAATTAGCATATCCTACAAACTGGTCAGTACTATCATAGATATTATAGTATTGATTTTCAAAAGTTACTTGGATATAACTAATATCTCCATAAAGAGTAAATTTAGTGTATAAAGCTTCATTTTGATTTGTATATTCAAAAGAACCACCAGCAAATTCTTTTAATAAACCATATTCAATTCTTTGTCCACCAGACCAATAAATCTCAAAGGACGCATTTCCATAATAATTATAATCAAAGAATACGTGTAATTTACCTATCTCTATAGCTACAAATTCATCAAGACACATTAATTGATTATAATCAGCATAGCCATTATACTGAACATAATCTTTATATGTAGATTTACTATACTCTTCTGTAACTATCATTTTATTACCTTTATAAAGATAATCTACTTCTATTCCAGCCAGGTCTGCTATTTCCTGGTGCGTTGCTAATTTTCCAGCCATATATTTACTTACTTTCCAATTTACCTAAAACAAAAAAAGACTTACTAATGTAAGTCTACAAAGAATTATAGAAAGGTCTTGATTACTATTCACCTAACCATATTTCCATTTACTTACCATAGTTATTTATGTCAAGGTCACTTATTAAAAATGCAAGCATAAATATCCTCGACATTCAGTTTGATTAAACTATGAAAGGTAGTCTTAGAGACATTACAATAAATTCACAAATAAGTTCTTTACCTAATGTGGTAAACACTAACAACAGAATCATAACAGCGGAGTTTGACAACATCTTTGATGCTTCTAACAATGTTCTTATCAAGTCTGTTGATGCGTCTGCAGGCATGGTCCGTGCACATTGGGGTTACTTTGTGAACATTGATGTAGACCGTATCAACATCAAAGATACTTCTAGTTCTTTAGGAGACCTTCTCAAAAATGTAGAGCATAATTCTTTAGGTAAAAGAATGTTTGATGACTTCTTGCCTGAAGAACGACTTACTGAAGACTATTATGCACATGACATCAACATGATTAAAGGTCTTCCTAAGACTCTTGCTATCATGAATGCTTCTATAGCAACTCTTTGGAAATCTCTTTCAATCAAGAAACCTAATGGTGGTCAGTACAATGACTCTCTTACAGGAACTGTCATAGATGCTTCTATAAAGTACAGTGGTCCTGATTGGCAAGTAGACCCAGATAACCCAGATTATGTCTATCCTGTCAATGACACTTCAACTTCTTCAGCAAGAATGCTTTATGATGATTACATTCAAGCTAAAGCCAATGACTTAGGCATAGAGCATGAAATGCTCAAGTCTATACAGCAGACAGGAACTTATTCATTCAAGAAGAAAGTAGACACTGAATATGTGAATGTTCTCAAGTCAGACGTCATCAAGTACAGTTATCCATTGAACTATTATGGTATGAGCTTTACCGAGCTTTCTAAGAAAGTGCAGGTTAATAGTGACTTGTGGGATATTAAGAACAACCAGAAGTACAACTATGCCCAATGTGTAAGCAACTATGTCAAGATTGACAATAGCAAACCATTTAGCTTGAGTCTCAGCAATGTAGGTGTAGTAGTCACTTTGCTTTTAGAAAAGGCAAATGAGGACAATGACTTTGTAGTCAAGCTAAACAGCAATCCATATGAACACCTCTATATCAAGGCTAAAGACTATAAGGTCACTAAAGTCAAGCTGATATGTACAGGAATTTCAGATGACTATGGACCTCAGTTTGAAGTCTATGAGTATAGTGGAACAATTGAAATCCATTAAAAATAAAAAAGAGGTCTGCTTTCAATAAGTGGACCTCTTCTGGTAAGTAAAGTAAATATATTTGGTAAGTAAATTTTCTTAATTGTATTCAACCACCGCTAAAAATCTTCCATCTGAATAGTTTGCAGTCATTGTAGTGAATCTTTCTTCATATACTATAGAGCATTTAGCAATATTTCTGACATAATCAAAGGCTATAATTACTGCTCTGTCCCAAGCTTGTTCTGACTGAATTTCGAGAGAGATTCCATTAGCCATATCACCCCTAATACTTAGAATCTTCATAGCTCTAGATTCCTGCATATCATAATAATCAGTCTGACCATCATTGTCTATATTGATAAGACCAGGACACCAGTTACTTCTATGATTACAAAACAAAACATTAGTTCCATCGGCTAAATCACTTCCTAAATTTATAGGGATGACTGACATATTACTTAACATTTCTTGAGCTTCTATAGCAGTAATGCATTTCTTATCAGGAAGTTCAGACATTGCATTCAATATTGCACTAGCTTCCTGAACATTTAACACTTTTTCTGACATATAACATAATTTCCAATTACCTGGGATATTTATCCCAGGTACTAAAAGTGACTTTAAAGACCTTTTAAACAAAATCTTTGTGATAAGACCATCCTTTCTGAAGTCTATTTCTTATCTTGTTTAAATCTACCATTACTCTTACTTTGTCTGGTCTGACCATCCTAATACTTTTAATATCAAAAGACCATTTATCTTCATAATAATCTACAATATCTTCTTTCTTAATAATTTTTTCTTGGTTATCTTTATAACATTTATATAGTCTAGTTCCAGGAAACCAGCCTTCTTTTTTCTTCTCTTCTAATTCTTCTGGATAACAGATTGATTTTTCTCCAGTAATCTTAATGATTTTTACTCTTCCTTTTACTAATCCAAATATTTCTTTAGATTCTAGCATTCTTTTTGTTTCTTCATCATTGATGTTCAATAAAACTTTTTTATCATCCTTTGTTCTAAATACCGTTTTGTTTAGATTTACTGACTCAATTTTTCCTTCAGCTAATAATCTTTTCGTCTCTGCGTCATTAATATCTAAATGAAGTTTCTTTCCAGATTCTTTATCAATATAACAAGCTTTACCTGCTGTAGGTCTTGCATAGATTCCTAATTTAATTTTTTCTTTACTATCTTTATTATTTTCAACTTGTCTATAACATTTGTTTTCATTATCATAAACTGATATTTTACCTTTAGAGAAAGGAACTATCTTTCCTTCAGTTAATAATCTTTTAGTTTCTTCTGATGTAGTAAGTAATGCTAATCTTTTACCAGTACTTACTTCGGTAAACTGTCCTTTGTTCTTGTTAGGTGATATTAATATTCCTTCTTTTATTCTTGGGTCGTCTACACTAACACATTCACATTTTCCTGTTATAGTATTAAAATATGGTATGAAACCTTTTGTATGGCCTACTAGAATACCTTCTTTTATTCGTGGGTCATCAGTACTTGCAAATTCTTTAAGCCCAGTTTCTAAATTGAAGTAAGTTGTCTTTCCTTTATTGATAGGCTCGATCTCTCCTTTTTCTAATCTCAATATTGTTTCTTTAGAACGTTTCTGTAGAACTTCAGTTTCTCCAGTTATAATATTTCTATAGACTTTCATTCCTTTACTAGGAGAGACTAGAACACCATCCTTACGTAACTGGATTACATATTCATCTCTATTATCATAAGTTGCTGTTTTTCCATTTAATACATTTTTTAAAGTAACATGGTTGACAATATCATGTGCATCTCCACCTGGATATATGTTATAACAAGAAGAATCAACTAAACATTGGTTTTCCTTAATATACTGTTTTTCATATTCAGATAATTCTTCCCTAGTATTAAAGAACTTTAGGATTTCTTTTTTAAAATTTTCTTTCTTATACTTTTTGTAAGCTTTTCTTAAGGCAGCTCCAGAACCTGCATATTTGTCATCTAAATTTTCAGTAGAATGGATTCCGACATAGTAACATTCATTTATCAGATTGGTAATTTTGTAAAAATAATGGTACATATATAGTTGAGTATGATTTTCTTGGCTATTTATCAGTATGCTTATTTTTACTACTTGATAAATAATCTAAATCATTTATGTTTTTAAATGGCTACAAAAAATTCTATAGACCTTAGTCGTCTCGTCGCTTCGGGCATCTACACCATCGAAAATGATATGACGGTGCAGCCTATCGTTGCTGATGCTAATACACTAAGGTTGCTTGTTGGTTTCAATAAGAAAGGACCTTTCAATGTTCCGGTCTTTTTGAATTCTGATTCTGACAGAGCTAAAGTTTTTGGAGACATTGATATGAAGTTAGAACGTAAGGGTTGCTATTTCAACAGAATGGCTCAGACACTCTTGACATCTTCTCCTATTCTTGCTCTTAATCTTTTGCATGTCGATGAATCTGTTCAAGGACCAGACCAAGTAAACTATGGTGCAATGTCATGTGCTGCCGGTGTTCCTAACCCTGAAGTTCGTGGAACTACTAACAGTGGAAAATGGGTTGAATTCGACACTAATGGAAAACCTATTGAGAATGTTGGTAAGACTCCTTATGCTTCATTGTTCGATCGTTCTAAATTCTGGAATCCTTCAGAAGACAATCTTATGGCAGTTGTTGCTAAAGACCTTGGAACTGTTGACGTCACTACATTTGAACACACTAACTTCCTTAACTTCGCTAATACTGGAACTGAAGAGATTTCTATACTTGTCTTCAAGCCTGAGAACTTGTCAGGTTATGATGTGACTTGTAAAGACTGGTATGGTTCTGAAGATGAGATTCCATTTGGATTCATGAGACCTTCTGACTATATCGCTGACTACTTTATCCAGGTTCTTGCTGTCAAAGGAAATTGGACTGACTATAAGAACTTGTCTGTAGACCCAACATGGTCTGAGTTCTTTGATGCTTCTGGTATCAGAAAGAGCAAAGTCAATGACTTCATCGGAATGGATGGAATCACATTGGTTGGTTCTTGGATTGGAACAATCATTCCTGACTTCAAGGACAAGATGGGTTCTAACCAATATATCATCCCTAAAATCAACAACAATGTACAGGTAACTGGGTTGCTTGCTGCTTTCAATGAAGATGCCGCTGCTGTCCTTCGTTATGACTACAATGGTGAAGAATACAATAACATTCCAGGTGAAGGTTGCTGGTTCTTAGACCTTGATGAAAGTGGTGAGATGGATTCTAGCCTTGGTGAATCTGGAGTAAACTCTAAGACCTTCTTAATTGATATGGTTGGACATGAGTTTACTAATGGTTATGAGGTTGAAGTTCCTGAGACTACTACCGATGCAAGTGGAAACACCGTTCCTGTTCTTGATACAAGTGGAAACCAAGTATACAAGAAAGAGACTAAGTATGGTATCAGAATGCTTTCATACAACAAGAATGTTGAAAGTGCTGAAGACCTTTTAGTTGAAGCTACTAATGCCGCATATTTCTTCAATGTTGGAACTGATGGTGAAGGAAATGGTCCTATTGAGGACAACATCTTCTCTTCATTTGTCATCACTGACAGAGATGAAGCTGACAAGATTGCCAAAGGTGATTTAGTTCAGAATATTGCATTTGGTGACAACGTTGCTGCATGTACATATCAAGTCATTCCAGGTCTTACTAAAGTCACTAAGAAAATCTTCATTCCATTGACGATTGAAGGCGACCTTCCTGAGATTGACCCAGAAGAAGCTGCTGCAACAGGAAAATGGTATGTGACTACTGAAGTTACTGGTAAGTTTGTTTACAAGACTGGAACTTTCACATATACTGGCCCTGCAATCTATGATGCTAAGTTTGGAACTTGTGGTTTCTATCTTTATACTACTATTGATGGTGTCAAGATTGCCGACAGCAAGATTATCAAGCAATATGCTATCTCTGACCTTGAAATTAGCACTACATTAAGCTTCATTCCTATGAGAGGTTTGAGCATTTCTGCTAGACATCTTCCTGGTTATGATGCTGATGGAAACATTGATGCAGAAGGTGGAGTTGAGAAAATCTATTCTGTACTCAACGAAGAAGGAATGCAAAGAGGTCTTTGCAATTCTGAAATGGTTGATTTCAGATACATTGTTGACTCAATGGGGTATGGTTTGAACACTATGCTTGGAGGTAAAGTGTACTTGTCTAGACTTGCAAAAGCTAAAGGCAAATGTACAGCTTTGTTGAACTTGCCTTCTATCAAGCAATTCACTACTTCAACTGACCCATACTTCTGCGACACGTTCACAAATGGTGTTGATATCAAGCCTGCATTTGACAGTAAGTACATTCCATTAGGTGGTAATGATGAGCTTTATTCTACTAGAAGCTTTAGCTTGCCTGATGAAGACAATGGTGCTAAGTTTACTGCAGTGTTTGGTCCATACTTGAAGTATTCAGTTAGTGGAAAATCTATCTTAGTGCCACCCGCAGCAGATGTTGCTAACGTTCTTGTCAGAAAGTTCCAAGGTGGAGACCCATACATGATTTGTGCTAACTTGAATGGTTTGTTGAGCAACCAATACATGACAGGAGTAGAATACAAGTTTGATTTGACAGACCGTGAATATCTTGAACCAATGGGTATCAATCCTATTATCACTCGTAATGGCAATGTGATGATTTATGGTAACCAAACAACCTATCAAGTTGTTAAGAGTGACTTCAACAAGCTTCATGTTCGTGAAAACTTGAATACTCTTGAAATTGAGATTGAAAACATCCTTCATAACTATACATTCCAGTATAACAATGCTATCACTAGGGCTGCTGTTGTAACTAATCTTACTCCAGTCCTTGAAGCAATGTTGACATCTGGAGCTATTGAAGATTATGAAATCAAGTGTGATGCTGAAAACAATCCAGAGGAAATTGTGTTCCAAGACATATTAATCGTGGATACATCCGTGGTGATGTCGAGAGGTTGCGAACGGATAGCCTCACGTATCACTCTCAAGAGAGACATGTCTAAGTCTTAACTTAGAATTATATACAAAAATAAAGAGGACTGCTTTCACAAGTGGTCCTCTTTTGTTTAGGTAAATTTGGAAATATGTAAAGTAAAAATTTCTTATTAAGGCCAATTTCTTGGTATCCAATTTGTAAGATAACTATTGAATTCACAAATAGTCTCATTCTTGTAAGTAACATTATTGAACTTGATAGTACTGTAATTACTACTAGTAGGAAAGTCATAGAACTTTACAGTTACTGCACCATAGCCTTTTACTTGTACTCCAGTTTGGAATGGACTTTTATTTGCTTGGTATTTTTTACTATTGACCCAAATATCGGCCATAACTCCACTACCCCAAGGGTCTATTTCAAAAATGAACATTACTGGTTTTGCTGAATAGTAATCAAAATAGATTTCAAACTCTGGTTGGTTCACATAATCTCTATATCCACCACTATACATAAAAGTTGGAAGATTTTCAGCTTCTGTAAGAACATCTTTAGGAACTAATCTTTTTCCGATATACTTAGAAGGATATTCACATCCTAATTCTGTTGCTCTGGTTGCAGTACAAAGTTTGTTATCTGTAATGCTACTAACTACTTTACCAATTTCTTTAGCTTCTAACTCATTAGCTATCTTTGTCATTATGTAATTTTCCAATACTGATGGGATAAATATCCCATCAGTATGAAGTGACTTTTAGAAGTTAGTTCCTATTAGACATAATGGTAAGTAAATATTAGGTAAATTGGAAATGTGTAAAGGGAAAAGAACTGCTTGTGAAAGTAGTTCTTTTTAATTCCATTCAGTTTGTGGATTCCAATTTGCTGATTTACCAGTTATTGTACAAATTGTGTCTATACTTGTGTTGATGTTAAAAAGTATTTCACAATATAGATTGGTATCTCTACAATTAAATTCACAAGTATGAGTTCCACTTGAAATAAGATTTGAAGAACTTTGATGGTTTACTACATTTACTCTAATTCGGTCAATAAAAATAGTAGTTGTAGAACTTGAAGCTGAATAACTACTAAAATTGAAAAATATGTAACAACTAACAGTATTTTCAAACGAAAATGACAATTGTAAAAAAGGAGATGTTACTACTTTAGTTCTATAGAACATAAACCTAGGTGCACTGGCAGTTAAAACATTTTTAGGTACTAACCTATATCCACTATATTCAGAAGGATATTCACATCCAAATGATGAGGCTCTTATAGAAGAACAACATTTAACATCACTTGGAAATCCACCATCTTTGTTTCCTATTAATCTAGCTTCTAATTCTGTAGCTATTTTTCCTGACATATTACTGTATTTCCATCTTACTGATGGGATAAATATCCCATCAGTACTAAGTGACTTTTAGGACTTTCTCTTTTCTTTCCTAGACAGTACATAGCCAATAAATATTCCAGAATATTTTCATTAGAATAAATTAATAATCGATATGGCGGCTTCTTGTCAACGTTATCCACAAAGTGTTCAATTTACATTCCAACATAAGACTTACTTGACTTATGATGATGCAAAGAGAGCATTAATCAATAAAAATCTCTTAGAGGCTGAACCAGCTGTAGTCTTCTACTATTCAGGGAATCCACGTACTGAACATGTCATGCTCGGTATTGGTAACAAACACGATTCTTCACAACCTCTCATAATTACAGAATCAATCTCTCCAGAAGAAGTCACTATGCTTACTTCTATAATTGGAGATGAACCTATCAACATTCCTATCACGGATGAAAGTGGAGAAATCACCTATTTGACCACAATCACTTCAGCTCTCAATTATTTAGCTAATGCTGTAGATTTGAACAACTTTTTAGGTGATTATGACTATAGCAACAACTTAGCAAAGATATTTGAAGGTTTCTACTATCCAAAATATGCTAATGGTATCTATACATACAAGATTCATACTGATGATGATAATGACACTTTAGCTCAGTTAGAAATCTACTTAGATGAAGAAGGGAATACAGTCCAAGTCTTTACTGATGAGAATGGGAAAAAACTTACTAGAACTAGACTTAATGATAAGTGGACTGCTAGCAATGATGTAATTCCTTTCACCAAGGAATATTTGCAAGACATCGTTGGGACTACTATCATCGATGACTCTAAGATGAGTCTGAAGAGCACTTGGTCTTCTAAGAAGATTTCTGATGAGATTGATTCTAGAATTGCTGTAATCGAAATAGATTCTGAGAATGTCTATACTGATTATGAAGACCCAGATACTCATGAAGTTTCTAGAATCTCACAATCAGAATGGAACAAGAAATTGTTAGAGGATTTGAATGACCTTGTTATTGATGTTATTCCAGAGTGGAAACCAATGGTATAAGAGTAAAATACTTAAATGAGTTTTTGGTTTTAAAACCAAAAACAAAACAATAAATATCCCAGAAAATAACGAAATCCCTTATATAAAATCTAATGGCAAAAGTTGATTTTAAATATGGCACTCAGGCTCAGTATGATGCGGCTTCTAAAGAAGAGAATGCAATCTACTGTGCAACGCAACAAGTGGGTGCTAAGCAAGCTGGGTCAATTTATAAAGGCGGAGAAATTGTAGGTTCTACAGTTACTGACAAACTTTATACTGACTCTAGCGTGACTGTTACTGGTGTTACTGTTGGAAATTTTAAAGATGGTGATGTGATTGCTCCTGGAACTTCAGTTTCTGAAATCCTTCAGAAAATGTTGATGAAAGAAATTGACGTTACTGCTACAAAACCAACTGCAACTCTCAATCTTGCAGGAACTCCTACTGCAGGTTCTTATGAAGCTGGTACAGCAATCAGTGTGACTCCAACTCATTCTTATACTGATGGTAAGTTCGTAGGTCAATCTGGTTATTCTTATAATGTAGCTGCAGGTTGTGCTGAAGGAACTACTATTATCAAGAAAGGTAACGAAGTCATCCAAGAAGGCGAAGTTCAATCATTTACTTTAGCAGTTGAAACTGTGAAGTTTGCTTCTACAACTACTTATGGTGCTTCTACGGTTACTCCAAAGACTAACTTTGGTAATAACTCTAAAGTCACTATTCCTCCTGGTACTACAGTAGAAAGCTCTAAATCTTTCACTGGTTATGCTAACAACTTCATTGTTCATGTATCTGACAATACTACTCCTATTAATTCTGCCTTAATCAGAAGTGGAAACAAGTACAAAGAAGGAGTTGCTTCTGCTAACTACAATGCTCCTGCTGGAACAATGAGAACTATTGTTGCAACTAGAAAAGCTACGTTGACAAGTGCTTCAGGTAACCTTGGTGCTAATATCACTGCATCATTCATCAAAGAAGCCGATACTATCAAAGTAGATGGTGCTACTGCAGCTTGGCAAGGTGACTACTACATCTATGTTTACAGCCGTCCAGCTCTTTCTGAACAAGAAACCATTAATATCACATTCTAAACCCAAAACAAATTATTATTTGAATTATGGCATGGTATGACAATATTCCTGGTTTATCACAGATGGCTCTTCCTGTAACCATTGAAAGAGGTAAACCAGCTCCACTCGACAAATATTCTTTATTTGACACTTATGATGAAGCAGTTGAATTCATTACCAATCATGACGCTGCTTATGTTGGTGCTTTCATCTTCATCATGACAGGTGACTCAAAAGAACACTCTTTAGGTGCTTATGTTGTTACTGGTATTAAGGAACAAGCTTCATTGAACAAATTAGCTGAGACTACTGCTAGTGGTGACTTGGCTGCTGATGTTGCTGCTCTTAAGACTCAGATGAACACATTGTTAGCAAATGCTGACACTGCTGGTTCTATCGACAATAGAATTAAGGTTGCTAATGAAACTCTTAAATCCGAAGTAGATGCTTCTCTTGGAGAACTTAAGACTACTGTAGATGCTTCTGTTGCTGCTCTTGATGCTTCTATCAAAGCAAATGCTACTGCAATTGCAGGACATAAGACTGCTGTAGATGCTTCTTTAGCTGTTATCAATGCAAGCATTGCTGAAATTGAAACTGCTGTTGAAAATGTTGCTGTTTATAATTTAGAATCAGTTCAGTCTCCTGATGCTCAATGGGCAGCTCAGTATAACTTCACTAAGGATGGTTCTGTAGTAACTACTATCAATATTCCTAAAGACCAGTTCTTAAAAGAAGCTACTTTTGTTGATTCTGCAACAGCTGAAGATAAAGCTATTGATGACTCTGTAGTTGTTGGACAACCTTATCTTAAGTTTACTTGGGAAATTGAACTTGAAAGTGGTGTTTCTATCACTTATGTTCCTGTTAACAAGTTGGTTGATACTTATGTTGGTTCTGATTATATCACTGTAAGTGCAGGTACTGACAACAAGATTATCGCTCTTGATTACAACAAGTTAGTTACTGACTTGAAGTCTGATGTTGTTACTGATATCGATGCTTCTATTGGTGAAATTACTGATAAGATTGATGTTATCGATTCAAGTATTACATCTATCAAAAATGATATTGCTGACTTAGTTACTAAAGATGCTTCTATCGATGCTTCTCTTGGTGAACTTGTTGCTGATATTGCCGACTTAGTTGCTAAAGACACCGCAATTGATTCTTCTCTTGGCGAGATTGTTACTAAGCTTGGTAATGTAGACACTTCTCTTGGTGGGCTTGTTGCTGCTGATAAAGCTATGCAAGCTGATATTACTAAGTTGAAAGCTGCTAAAGTAAATGGTCAGGCATTTACTGACAATGCAGGAACTCTTGAAGCTACTGTCAAAGGTATCAATATCCAAGTTGGTAAAGCAGTAGAATCTTTAGGAGTTACTGAAGCAACTACAATTGATGCTGCCATTGAAGCTATTGCTGGTAAGATTGATACTGTTGATACTGGTGTTGCATCTGTAGTTTCTAATGATACTGTAATCACAGTTGACAACTCTGATGCTAAGAATCCTAAAGTAGGATTGGCTATCAGTGCTGAAGCTGACAATATCATCGAAGCTAAAGCTGATGGAATCTATGCTTCTATCCAGTGGGGAACAATTGCTTAAAAAGCATTAACATAAATAATGCTGAGGAATTAAAAAACTCTTCAGCATTAATTTTTTAAAACTAAGAAAAACTAATTATATTTTATGGCTCTGATAAAATTTGCTAGAGGAACTTATGCTAAAGTTACAGCAGCTACTAGAGATGAAAATACTCTTTATTTAGCTACCGACAAACAGGCTTTATACTTAGGTGATAACCTCATCACTTCTAAAGTAGCTGATGCTACATTTGCTGACCAAGTTCTTACTGTATCTAAAGTTGATGGAACTTCTATTTCATTAGACTTTAAAGATGTAGCTTCTGCAACAGGTGTTAATTCTCTTTTAGCTACTTTAAGAACTGATATCAATAAGAATAAGACAGACATAGCTAACGTTAGCACAAGATTGAACACCTTGAGTAGTCAAGTAACTTCTAATAAAGTAAAGGCTGCTAACAAATCTATTGATGTCTCTACTGCTAATGCTTCTACAGCAATCAAAGTTAACATCAGCTCTACTGCTAACAACCAGATTACTTTAGATGCTAATGGTTTGTATGTTGCTAAACCAGCTGCTTATACTGGCTCTAATGCTATTGCAGTTTCTGGACAGACAATCTCTCTTAAGTTAGATGGAGCTTCTTTGACTCAAAGTGCTAATGGTGTCAAAGCTTCATTAAGTCTTAAGAAGATGACAACTATCGATTCTTCTTTAGCTTCTGCATACCAACTTGTTGATGGGGCTGGAACTGCTTATGGAGATGCAATCGAGATTGTTAAAGACCAGTTTTTGAAAGATGTATCTTTAGATGCTTCTAACAACTTGGTATTCACATTCGAGACTACTAGTGGAGAGACTACAACTAAAGTAAACATTGCTAAGTATATCGATACTTATACTGCTGGTAATGGTATCACAGTAACTAACAAAGTTATTGCTGCTAAAGTTAAGACTGGTGATGCATATTTGACAGTTGATGCTAATGGTATAGCTTCTAAAGGTATTGATTCTGCTATCTCAACTGCTGTTTCTAATGCTTCTACGGCTTGGAACACTAAGTTGAATGCTGCTAAAGCTGAAATTGATGCTAGTATTGATGCTTTACAAGCTGAAGTTGCTGCTCCAATGGTCTACAAAGGTGATACGACAACTATCACTCAAGCTGTTGCTGGTAAAGTGACTACTTTCAGTGTTAAGTCCGGAATCTATGATGCTGCTGGTGCTGCTAGTACTGTTAAGACTCAGTTGACTGGTGCTAGTTCAGATGCTTCTTCTGCTATCACTCTTTATGGTGTTAAAGCTCATGCTACAGCAATTGCAACTTCTAAAGCTAGTGCTGCTCAATCAGCCGCTATCTCTGCAGCTTCTACTGACGCAACATCAAAAGCTAACAATGCTTTAGCAAATGCTAAGACTTATACTGACACAGCACTTACTTGGATTGAACTTTAAGAATCTGATTCTTTAAAGATAAGTTAAAGAGGAACTTTTTATAGGTTCCTCTTTTTTGCTATCTAGAGCATAAATACTTCTGAGTAAGGTTTTTTAACCTATCAACTTTTTGAATTTTTAACTATGCTTTATATTCCTGTTGATTTATATAGAGGTTCATATGAGGACTTGATGAATTCCTCTATCATGAAAAACCCTAATGCATTGTCTTTAGTAGGAGACAATTACGTCTTCACAGGCGAAGACTTGTATGTAGGACAAAAATCCTTAACCGGGCAGAAATTCATCATAGAGACGTCAACAGGCGACCAATCTGAAGTACTCTTTGCTTCTGTAGAGAATCCAAAGGCTAAACCAATCAAAGCAGGAAAAGGGTTTGTCATAACAGGTTACAAAAGAGATGAAGCGACTGGTGAACGTCTTACTCGTGTCAGAAACATCATTGAAGCTGACTTGCCTGAACAGTTTGACCTTATCAACGTCAAGGTCCTCAATGCTTCATATGCTGACATCTCTACTCTCAAATGCACTTCTACTGCAACTATCCAGACTTTAGAAATCAAAGACTCTTCATTCAAGCTTGGTTATAAAGTTACTGGATATGTCTTTGATTCTTCATATTTGCTTGATGTAAGTTCTTATACAATGATTAACTATAAGCCTTACATCAGGACAGAGCGTTCAGGACTTTTCTTGAATGACAAGTCAGCTTTGCATAGAGGAACTCAAGTAGAGAACCTTACTCATGGAGTAGACCCAACAGCGTACAACAAAGGAAACTTTGGCTACAAGACATTCCATGAATACTATCTGACAGCTTCAGACTCTTCAATAGGTTATTCACCTAATCCTGCAGTGTTCACTGACCCAGCCGAGAACAATGATTCAGATGACATCGAAGTGATGCTTGAAAAAGATGTCTATATGGGAGATTATTGTAATGAAATGAAAATCATTGCAAGCAAAACAAATGTCTATAAAGTTTTGAAAACACTATTACAAAAAAGAGTGCCACCTGTTTATGTAGGTCCTACACACGCAGCTCAACAGACAGGTTTCACTACATATGAAGTAGGTTCTACAATCAATCTTAAGATTACAACAACATATACAAACCCAACACCTAAAGAACTTGGTGCTACTAAAGAGAATGGATATGTGACTTCTAGATTTGATGCTCTTACTTCTAAGTACAACATTGACACTAGACATGGTGGAAACATCATATCAAGTGTAATCACTAAATCTGGAACTGCCGGTCTATTTACCAACTTTACTGAGAATGCCACAGAATATCCAGGTTTGATTAATGCCTATCAAGCTTCAGGAATGATTGGTAAAGGTGCAATGTCATTCAAAGTGACGGTGAACACCGAGACTGGTCCAATTCTTAAAGACAACTTCTTAGAGTTCAATGCAGTAAATGACCAAACTGCTTATACTGAAAGTGGTTTGAACAAAGCAAAAGGATTTTACAGTACTGTAGAAGAATATGGATATAGTGCTAATGTAGAAGAGATTAAAGTTCCACCTTATGAAACTAAAGGTGCTCATGGTGCTTATTCTATAGGAGCTTTGAATGCACATAACAATACCTTCACTCAAACATTCAATGTAGATGGAAGATACAAGTACTATGTTTGTTCATCTACGGCTAAGTTTGAGGATGTGACTTGGACTAAAGATTTGATATTGAACAATTCTAACATCATTAAGAGTGGATTTGTTCCTAATCAAGATAATGGTTCTTTAGCACTTGGTTCTATTACATTTCCAAGAGGAGCCAAGCAATGTTTAGTATTTGTTCCTAACTTTTTTACTAAAGGTACTTTGACTCAAATTAAAAATGAACTTGGAGTTGATGAAACTGTAGCATTTGTTTATAAAGGAACTATCAAGTGTGGAGGTATTAAAGGAAATGATAACTATTTAATAGACACAGATGTTTTCTGTATGGAAGTTAATGCAGGAGCAAGTGCAAATATCATCTATCCAACATTTACTCTGTAATGGTTTCTATTCATAGAACCAGATTAAACAATCATTAAAGTTTAATCCTTTGAGGATTCTTAATCCTTATTGGCCAGTCTACATGGCTCTTACCAACTGGACTATTGAAGTCTTTGTTGTTACTTGCTAAAAATTTTCTGAGAATGTTCAGACTACCATTTATGTCTGCATTTAGTAATCCTTTAGGTGAAGAATACAAACCTCTTTTGATTCTTTTTCCTGAAGGATTTTTCTTGCTATCGTCTTTCTTAAAAGTTGGAATATAATCTCCTTCAAGAAAAGAGACTTGTGATGTATATGATTCTTCTTGTAAAAACACTTGGATACCTTGCAACTTAGCTTTATAACTTATAAGTTGAACAAGTTTCTCAAATGGTATCTGAACAAAATTCTGATTAGTCTTCTTTCCTAAGTTAGTCTCTTGTTTCCATCCTTTATTGTAACCTATCACTATAGTGTTGAGTGCATTAGAAACTGCTTGATTGACTATAAACTTAGAAGCTTTATGAAGATAATTCAGAATCTTGAAATTTCTTTTATTTGTTAAATGTTGAATTCTTTTTGAAAACTTCTTGTTCTTTTCTAAAGAACTTTGAAGTTCAGCTTTATGTTTGTTATAGAATTGATTAATTGACTTGATTCTTCTTCCGTCAATGATAAAAGGTTCTATAACATTAGAAGAACAAGTTGCTAAGTTGTTTATACCTAAATCTATAGAAAGATATCGACTATTGTCTTTTAAGAGCTCTCTTTCTTGAACTTCATAGATGACTTCAATAATTATAAATCCATTCTTTGGAACTATTCTTACTTGTCTTAAAGACTCTGGATGTTTAGTCTTAATTTGAATCTTTGTTTTCGGGAGTTGAATGATACCTTTCTTCAAAAGAACTTTACCAATAGTCATTTGATTATAAATCAAAACTTGTCTTCCTTTAATGCTATCCAAATATTTAGGAATACTGACTTTATTAGTCATCAATCTTTCTCTTTTCATAGAAAGAGTTTTAAAGAAAGAACAAAAGTTTTGATTTATAAGTTTAAGAACCTCTTGAGATGTATTAGCTGGTAGAGCTCTATAGTTCTCATCTTCTCTTCCTTTAAGTAAAGTATTGAGAGCATAATAGTTCAAGTACTTATACTTTATAGAAGAGTCTTCTTTGGCTTTAAAGAAGTGCTGTCGAACTTCATATAGACCAGTATTATAAAGATTTTTAGATAAGAACAAGAGATTGTCTAGTTCTTTATAATCTTTATGACTAGGTTTTATAATATGAGATTCAACTACATTCATTTATATTTAATAAAATTCGGTTTATTTATCTAGATGCATAAGTAGAAATTTGTATTTGTATAATCTAGTTCAATAAATAACAAATAACGATTAGTAGTATGCCATCATATATTGACCCTGAAATAAAAGAAATTTTTAAGTATTATGACCAACAGGTAGGTAGACCTCTTTTTAATACTCCTTTGTCATTTGTTCGTTTGAATAAGTGGCCTCTTGATTCATATTCTCTTTTCAGAAATTTAGATGAAGCCTGGGATTATGTTGGAAATCCTGATAACCCTTCTTATCCAGGTCAAGTAATCTCCACATATAATATTGATGGCTCTACTGGAACTGCTTTACCTAATTCTAAGGCCGATGGCAAATATCGTTTGTATGTAGTAACTAAAGACACTACTAAACCTAATGGTCTTGGTCTTAGAGAATTTGTAGGTTCTGAAGATGCTTGGAGACTTATTAACTTCATTCCTAATTACAATAATGGAACTGAATCTTCTACTAGGATTCTTAACTCAGATACTTCAAGTGGTCCTTTGACATTTGCTCCTGGCAATGACAATATTTCATTGTCTTGGAATGCTACGGGTCTTAAGAACATTCTTAGAATATCAAGCTCTGACTTTAAAGTTGAGACTAAGAAAGCGGGTTCTACAAAATTTTGGATTACAGGTGTCAGACAAGTTCTAGATTCTAGCATAACTACTAATATCTTTGATGCAAGCATTTATGTGACTGAAAAACCTGGAGAGATGGTTGTTCCAACAATGAACTCTTCAGTGAACAATGTCTCAGATGCCAATATCACCAATGCTTCTATAACTAATGAAGTTGTTCTAAACTCTTCTATAGAAAATCTTAAAGTCCATAATTCTAGTTTAGCCAATGCTTATATAGAATCAATAAAGAGCGATAAGATTGAAGTCTCTACTGCTATTATTGAATCAGAACAAGTTCAGAACTCTAATATAGAAAATGCAACTATATCAAATGAGAAAGTACAGAACTCAAGTATAACAAATCTTGAAGTAGATAACAGTTCTACAAAGAATGCATATATTGATTATGTAAGAATTGTTGATACAAGCATATCAAATGCTTCAATTCATAATGCTTCTATAACAAATGCTTCTTTATATTATACAACTACAGAAGAATTTAGTGCGGAAAATGCTTCTATTATAAATCTAACTGGACAAAACAGTTCTTTTGTAAACAGTTCTACTACAAATTCTTCTACAACTAATTTCTATGCAGAGAAAGAAACTGTTCTAGATTCTTCAGTCAGAGACCAGTTTGTCCAGAATTCTACAGTCATCAACAGTAGCATCACAAACCTTTACTCTACTAATGCTACTATTGACTACATTGAAGCTCTCGACATTTCAATTGGTGGATTCTCTTTAAAGGACATCGCAGAGCAAGGACCGACGTACAATATAAGTATTATTGCCGGATACCAAAATCCGCTCACAGAAGTGCCTAGAATTGTTATAGACAACCCTACAGAAAGTCTTGATGAGAAGTATTGGTTCAAGTCTTTGAAATATGACTTTGCTTCACTTTCTTGGTCAGACATTCCTAACTCTAATGTGCCTTGTGTAAAAGGAACCTACACTTATAGCTCTAAAGGAATTGTAGAATATCTGAATACTTATACTGTCTACCAGACAGAGAATCTTGAATGCACCAAAACTATCAATTTAGATGATGCTTCAGCTTGGTATGGTGATATAGTTCAGACATTATGGCCTATTTTTGAATTCAATGATGCTAATAAAATAAGTTATAAGAACTTAACTGCTGGTATTGCTTTATATAACGACAAAGGAAGATGTTCAAATATTATTGCCTTAAGATATACTCCTAAATGTACAGGAATGCTTGAAGACTTTAGTTATGGACATAAAATAGAAATTACAATCTTCTAAAAATGCCAATAGATTATAGTCAAGTTGATTGGACCAGGCCTAATAATGCTTATTATGGGATGGATAGTGCCGGAAACATCTTTACAGGAGCTCCTGACCAAGATGTTAGTGACTTTACTTTATTGCCAATCCTTTACAATATAAAAGATTTCAGTGGTCAGTTCACTGACAAATTAGCTAATGTAATACTTTATGGATATATGCCCGTGGATAAAAATATAAAAATACCGGAAAATCAAAGTCAGATTAATGTCCTTACACGTTATTCTAGAATTGGTGATGGGAGTATGTTCAAAGACTACTCCTACAAAGATTTAGGAACTATACTTGATACAATATACTCAATGGCCAATTCTGCAAGTTCAGTTCAGTACTTCATAAGTTCTGACAAAATGCAGAATGAGATAGAAGGAACCAAAGCTATTCAATTGCCACAAAATGGTATTTTGAATTTCCATCAGATGGAACTTACTACTTCTGACTCAAGCATAGGTGAAGATATTATTGTAGCAACTGATAATCAACTTGGAGACATTCTGAATGGAACTACTATAAGCAAGGATGAGAACCTTCTTACTCTTATCAAGAAGATGTTCACGAAAAGAACCGTTCCTTTCACTTATGTAAAACCTTCAGTGACATTTGCTGGAAGTAATAATCAAAGTGTAGAGTTTGGAACTATAGTTAATGTCTCTATAACACATACTTATACTAAGAATGATGGTCCTAATGTTAGTCTTGTGACTACTTCAGGAACACCAACAGGTTCTTTCAGGCCATTACCAACAGCTACATCTAGAAACTTCAATCTAGTTGTAAACTGGCCTGCAGGAACTTTAGCAAATGGTGGGACTCTTAAAGAAGATTCCTTTGGCTGTTATAATGGTATCAATGGCGAGACTTTCTTGACTAATGCTACTGGAAAAGGTTATGCTCCTGATAATGACAAGCATTCTGCTACAGATATATTAGGAAATGCATTAAGTTCTTGTGCTGCCGGAAATCAAAGCAAGACAGTAACCATATCAGGTTTTTATTACATGTTCTCCGGATATGGAACTACAGAGTACACTACTTTAGATAGTGCTACTATTCGTGCATTGACTAAAACCAAAAAAGCGAGCACATTTGCATTAAACTGTACTGAAGGAACTAAAGCTATAATCTTTGCTTCACCTACTAAAGTTACAAGCATCACACAGGCCTCTGCTATGAATGCTGAATGTCTTGGCTCCTTCACAAAAGACGGAACCAATCCTTGGGAAGTTGATGTAATGCTAGCTGATGGAACCACTTCAGCTAAGTATTATGTCTATAAATACTTTACCCAAGGTACATTAAGCAAAGACACCTTTAATATCAAAATCAGTTAAGTATGGCTAACAAATCCTACATAAAACCGACGTTTGGTTTCGAGCCAATTGATAATGAGCCATTCTTGGCTGATACTTTATTTGCATCTGAAGCCTTAGCACTTGAGCATGCAAAGACAGGTGTATCAGCATATCCTGGAAAAATTATATCAGTCCAGTTTGGGAATGATTATAAAGTCTATCAGATTATTTCAACTGGTGCTAGTGGTTCTATAAGAGTTCTTGGAGATAGTTCTGATATCACTAATATTACTCAAGAGATTGCTAACCTTCAGTCATATGTTGATGGTTCTATAAATAGGCTTCAGACTACTATCAATAATAATAAGGTTAATATTGATTCTAGTATTACCTCAATCAAGACTGATATTACTAATTTAAGGAATACAGTTACTAATAACAAAACTGAGATTGATAGTAGTATAAGTTCTATAAAGACCGATATTACTAACCTAAGAACTACAGTTACTAACAATAAATCTGAAATTGATGGTAGTATCAGTTCTATTAAAACTGAACTGAATAATCTAAAGACCACAATATCTAATAATAAAACTGAAGTTGATGGTTCAATTTCTTCAATAAAAACTAATGTTACTAATTTGTCTAATACAGTTATTTCTAACAAAACTAATACTGATGCTAGTATTTCAGAAATAAAAGAACGACTTGATTCAACACAAGGTAATCTAGATTGGATAGCTATTGATATTTAATTGAATTTCAAAATAACATTATATAAAATGGAATTGTATCTTTTTGATATGATTCCATTTCCTTTTTAAACAATTTGAAAAGCTTAATTTGTAAAGATTTTTGATTTTTAGAGTCCCCTTTAAATATTATATGATTAAACTAAAAAACGATTAAATTTAAAAATCTTTACAAAAATTTGGTTCTAGAAACAGTTATTTAACAAAATTTAACATTTAATTTTTTATGGATAATCTTGTAATTCATAAAGAGTTAGATGAATCTGTTATTTAAAACGAGTATAAATTACAAATTTTTTTAATCGAATCTTAATCGAAATCGAAATTGTGCGTATAAGAAATTGTGAATTTCCGGAAACTTAGAATATAGGAAAAATATTTTTGAAAAGAAATTTTCTTTGAATGGGGCATGGGGTGCTGGATGGAATTTGTTAAGATTCAAAATGACAGATTGACCAGGTTGACAAATAGATATGACGAGCATTATATACTGATAGCCAAGTGAAAGCCATTTTACAAAATTATACTAGTCAAGACCTGATGTTCCTCATTGCGGAATCTGTCAATGTGGATTTCAAGCCCCTTTCAAAAGACAACGCTAATGATTTATATAAAGAATATTCTAAAGAGTTTCCATTTTTGAAGAAAGTGATTGTCAACACGAGTCAAACTTCAAATTATGGGTTCTCACTTTATGACAACTCATATTACTTGATACCTGTCAAGTTTGAGAAAGTTCTTGACAATGATGATTTGAACAAGCAGTATTTTGATAAAGTAATCAAGTCAGACCATATCTTCATGTTGTTCTCTTATGAGAAAGACAAGTTGAATGTAGCTGGTTACTTGTGCTTGAACACTTCAATTGGTGCTGGTGTTCCTGAAAAGACTAGGACTATCAGAGTAGTGCAGTTGATAGACAGGACTAAAGACTCATATATGCTCAAGATATTTGCTGAGTTCATCATGAACAAGCTTACTATATCAGCAAAAGGTGTAGGCATCAATCCAGATACATCATTAGTTTCTACAGATTTTTATTTGTATATGAGCAAGCATTATGGTTTTGAGAAATCTCCTAATAGTAATTGGTTAGTAAAAGGCTTAGGTCAGAGTACGAATAAGCAAGTGAAAGTCAGTGCGCCGAAGAATAATGAAAAGAAAGCGCCTGATGGCGGAACTAGAGACTGGGAACAGAAATCATCAGGTAGAAGAGATGGAATGCCAGGCGGAAACCAGGGAAAAGATTATGTTCGTAAAGGAGACCATGGCCAAGCAGGTCTAGACAACATGTTCAAGGCTTTTGATAAGGCTGGTGACTACATATTCGACAAAGAAGCATCTAAGAAGTACAGAGTATAAACAGTATGAAAAGAATGAATGAGGCTTTCGATTTTGATAATGACAATATTGACTTAGATTCTGATGTTTCTAAGATAGCTGAGAAGTACAAGCTTAAAGAAAGAATTTTAAATTACTATAAGAAAAATATAGAGCCTATAAAATGGAATTTTCTTGATTTAGGAGTTATCGTATTAGAGCATATTATAAAAAATCTATTTAATAATAAAGTCAAGACTAATTCGTATCGTGATATAAGTGGTGGTCAGATAAGTATTGACTTTTCATATTTTGACAATACTAGACCTTATGGTGGTGGATTTTATGACCAGTTCTTTTTTGGCCCTGGTAATTTTTATGAAATTGTTGATGAGTTTGTAGACCAGTTGTTTGATACTGACAGACATAAGAAAGAAGTACATAATGAAGAATCTAGAAAATTCTTAGAAAGATTCTTAAACAACCTTTCAGAACCTATCAATGAGGCTTTTGATTTTGATGATGAAGAATCTGATTATGATAAAGACATTAAAGAGAATTTGAATAGGATTAAACTTTATAGAAAGTTTAAGAGGCTCTTGCATGCTGAAGTAGATGCTATAGGAAATGAAATAGTAAACTATGGTGGATTTGTCGAACTTTTTACTGCTTTGATGGCTTATGGTTTTTATATTGGATACTCTACAATGAATCTTACTCTTGGTCCTGATTGTGATATCAAATATTATAACTATGGTAGAATAACTCCATCTAGAGAATCTTTCAAACTTGATATTGGGATTATAGAACTGGAAAAAAATAGTGAAGCTGAAGTCATTCAAAATCTTAAAGACGGATTAGACAAGATTGTTGATTTGATTGACAAAAGAAAAGATGAGGTTTATGATGACTTTTTAGACAGATGCATGTCTAATATCTGGGTTACTAAATTTTTTAGGGACAAAGAAAAAGTAAACAAGTTGCCTTACAAGTTTGTTGATTATATTAATGAATCTTTAGATTTTGATAATGAATCCTAAATATTCATTATATTAACAAAATTTAACACTTTAAATTGATTATTTTCATTTGGTTTGAAACATTTCTAGATAAATAATACTGAACATACCTTTATTCTTCTTGATAACTATAAAATTAAAATATAAGACTGATGAAGAATCTTCTACTCGAATCAAAGAGTATAGAAGACAGTACTCGTCAGTCTTTAAAGTTTATTTTAATAGGTTACAAGAAAAAATGCCTTCTAAAGAAATTCTTCATTTAGAACTTAATAATACAGAACTTGTTAGTTCTGCTTTTAAAGGTTCAGCTTTAACTGAAGCTAGAACTTTATTAAAAACTTTAGAATTAAAGAAGTGTCAAGATAAAAATCATTTAATCTTTGGTGGTAGAAAATCTTTTCTAGATAGAATTAAAGGAACTATTTCAAAAGAAGAACTTCGAGAAAGAAGACTACAAAAGCTTTGTTGTGTTGGTCAAGCTGAAAAACATGGCAATGTGATGTTTTCTATTCAAGAAGACTTCAATATTCTTTTCAAACCATCCAAAAAAGAACATATTGTCCTTGAAGTTTTAGATTCTCAAAAGAAAAGATATTCAAGAGAATTAAAAGCAATCTATATCAAGAGTTTTTTAGAGAAGAAATATCCAATCACTTATCATTTAGATTCTGAATTTGTTTATCTAACTTTTGATGAAACAATCCTAAAGAATGAGAACAGAGAATTAGAAGTTATTCCTAATAGAGTTATGGCTCTAGACCTAAACCCTAATTATATTGGTTGGTCTATAGTTGACTGGGTTTCTAGTTCAGAATTTAAAGTCATAAAATCTGGAATCTATAATTTCAAAAATCTTAATGATAAGGAAAAAGAATTCAAAGATTTAAAGTTAAGCTCTGAACATTCTAAAAGGAAATATCTCTCAAATAAAAGAAGAACTGAAGTTTTTGAAGTTTCTAAGAACTTAATCAACAAAGCTTTATATTACAAGTGTCAGATTTTCAGTGTTGAAGACTTGAACATTCAGTTTAAAGACTCTGGATTAGGAAAATCTCTTAATAAGTTAATTAACAATCAATGGATTAGAACTGACTTAGTTTCTAATCTAGAAAAGCGTTGTAATATTTTTGGTATTAAATTTCTGAAAGTTAAACCAGAGTATAGTTCCTTTATAGGTAATTTCCTTTATAGAAGTTTGAACTTACCTGATATGATTCTTGCTTCTATAGAAATAGGAAGACGAGCTTTTGAGTTTTATAATCAATATGTTAGTAAAAAGTTTGAAATAAGAAAGAATATAGTTAGACCAAGTCTAGTAGATTTTAGAGAGTTATACCTCAAGTCGTTGGAAGAATTTGAGTTACAACCGATTTATAAGGACCTGATTGAGCTGTATTACTTTTTCAAAAAGTCTAAAATGTTGTATAGACTTTCTCTAGATAAATTCAATCTGGAGTTTTCTAGTTGTTTTTCAATCAAGTCTCAGCTGAGTCATATAAGTTTTGATTGATTTAATTTAATCAAAATGAACTTATTTAATAAAAACAATACAATGATAGTGATTTAGATGATTCAGTAAAGGACTTAGCAGATTTTCATAGAAGAAAAGAAAGATTAGTCAATGAGCTATATAAAGATTATGGCCGGTCTTTGAATAACCCAAAGGAAAATTTGCCCAAAGTAAATGGTAAAACCATCTTACCATCTATAGTCAGAAAGTTCACAAACCAAGAGTTTAGACTGTATCAAAGTTATATAAATTCTAATGAGTATATGTTGGACGATGCCAATGGAAATTGGGTTGAGTTTGAACTAACTGAAGGAATAAAACTTTTAGATGCTTTGAAGAATATGGCTGAAGCTATCTACTCTTCTGGAAATGACTATTTGATAAATCGTATAGAAAAACAATTAGAAAGATATATTTGATAAGAGAGTGGCTACTGATATAAACATAAAAGCTAACAAGTATAAGGCACATAATAAGCCTAATACTTCAGAGAATGCTAAGTGGCATCAAGGAATCTATTATCCAAAATATCCAGAGAAGTGGGTAACTAAAGAAAATGTTTATCGTTCTAGTTGGGAAGCAAAATTCATGCAATATCTAGATAACAATCCTAATGTCATAAGATGCGGCAGTGAGCCTTGTAGTGTTGTTTATTTAAATCCAATTAAGAATTTAGAATATTGTATTAAGAATAACCTCAGTACATTATGAATAAAGAATTAGCTTATAAAAAAAGAAATAAAGTAGATATTTCTGAAAATAGTAAATATCACCAAGGTGTTTATATTCCTAAAAATAAAGAAAAATGTCTATCAAAAATAAATCAATATCGGTCTAGCTGGGAACTTAAATTTATGAGATGGTGTGATAACAATCCATTAGTAGTTAAATGGGGCTCTGAAGTTTTGAGTATTCCTTATAAAAACCCAGTAAAGAATTTAGAATATTGTGTTAAAAATAATTTGAATCCTTCTGATAGTAAAAATTGGGGCTTAAGTAATTATTGGACTGACTTCGCAATTTTAATGAAAGATTCTGAAAATAATATAAAAAAATATATTATAGAAATAAAACCATTTGCTGAAACACAAGCTCCTAAGAATCTTAATGAATCTGCTTCTTTAAAAGAAAAGAAAAGATTTAATAAACAAGCACAAACTTATTTAGTTAATATAGCTAAATGGAAAGCTGCAGAAATATATTGCAGACAAAATGGAATGGAATTTTTAATAATAACTGAAAGAACTTTAGATAAATGGGGATAATTAATATTAATTATCCCCATTTTTATCCTAACGCTTTAGAATAAATATTTTGCTTAAAATACAAATTATTTATTATGAATACAATTTCTAGTCCGATTAATAAGGACTATATTAAATCTTATTTTTATTTTCCTAATGGCGATGTGCGCTCTTATCGTTTTAAAAACGAAGATTCTATTAATATAGAAATTAAAACCTATTTTAAAACTTTATATCCATGGATTAAATCAACAAAAGAAGGATTATATTGTTTTAATAAAAATATCCAAAGGCAACCAATTTGTGAATTTTGCGGGAAAGACTTAGAATTTGATAGATTTCATTTTACTTATAAAGTTAATTGTGAAAATAAATGCCATAAAAAATACAAAGATAAACAAAATAAATTAAAAGCAAAATTAAATAAACCTGATAATTCAATAAAAAATAAAGAAGATTATTTTAATTATTATAAAGACGAAAAAAGATTTAAAGCTTTAAAAAATAAAGGTAGAGTTTACAAAGAAATGAGAGAATACTTAACTACCTTTGATTTTCCAAAGAATTATACTTTATTAGATAAGTTATATGTTCTTGATAATAATTTAGAAAATAATTTTCCAAGATGTAAATATTGTGGCAAAATAATTAATGGATTACCTCATTGGTCATTAAAAAATAATGGGAAAATAGACAGATTAAATTTTTGCTGTGCGAAGCATAAAGAACTTTATGAATATAAAGAATCAATTTATAATATTATAGGAACTTCTAATTATTTTGAATTTAATGACGAGAATATTTTAAAGGTTTTATGGAATTCTAAAGATATAGAATACCAAAAAATTACTAAATATTGGCTTGGACTTTTTCCAGATATTAAAAAATATTTAGATAATAGATTTGATGATTCTAAAAGTATTGTAGAAACTTTAACAAGAATGAAATATAAAATCTATATTAGACCAGTATGTCCAGTATGTGGTAAATCTTTAATTTTTTTGACTTCTCAAAATAAAAAATTTTTCTTAAAACATTGTTCATATCAATGCTCTGCTAAAGATAATAAAACTAAAGAAAAGCAATATCGTTCTAAATTTAAAAATAATTCTTGGACTGCTTCTAAATTAGAAAAATTAGCTATTTCTTTATTATCAGATAAGTATGGTTTTGATAATATATGTAAAGAATATAAAGACAAAAGATATCCTTATAGATGCGATTTTTATATTAAAAGTCTTGATTTGTTTATAGAGATTCAAGGTCATTGGGGACATGGACCACATCCTTTTGATAAAGATAATTCAGAAGATATAGCTTTATTAGAAAAATGGAAAGAAAAAACAAAAGTTTCTAAATATTATGAAAAAGCTATTATTGGCTGGACTATTAGGGATGTAGAAAAACGAAATATAGCTAAACAAAATAATTTAAGATATTTAGAAATTTTTTATACTTATAAAGATTTTTCTAATAAAAATTTTTTATTAGAAAAAATTGAAGAATATTTAAAATCAATCAATATATAATGAGGTGGGTCTATTAAAAAATATTTTGTTGAAGTCAAACCATATGCTGAAACTGTAGCACCTAGACCTCTTAATGAATCCGCTAAATTAAAAGATAAAAAGAAGTTTAATAGAGCAGCTAATACTTATTTAGTTAATACTCAAAAATGGGCTGCTAAAAGATGGTGTGCAGAACATGGATGTGAGTTTATTATTGTGACTGAAAGGTCTTTAGAAAAAATGGGACTACTTTAGTTAAAGAATATTAATTGATTTTTAGATTTAGAAGTTTTAATTATCTTTGCAACAGAAATTTAAAATTTTAGAAATATGAAAACAAAAACTCATCCAGATACAATATACAATTTGACTGTATATGATGCTAGAAAAACCGTACATCTTTATGATGATGGTTCTAGAAGTTTTAAATATAAAAATACTAATGCTACTAATTGCTTTATTGCTGTTTCTAATTTAACTGGAGTTTTAAAAAAGAGATTTGGAAGAGTAAAATATCCTTATTTTCAAAAATATTTTAAAAATGCTTATATAAAGGATTTGATAAAATATGGATAACTTAAACCAGATGCATTTATAGCTTTTCCTACTAAAGATGTTTTAGACTCTGATGGCTATGCATTTCTTTGGAATACTAATAATATGAAAAATATATTGATTTCTAAAATTATTAGAGAAATTGAAGATGATTTGAAATATGAATGGTTCAAAGAAGAGGAAGCTCAAATAGTTAAAGAATTAGGTTTTGATTTTGATGAATGATTACAAAGTTTTAAAAGAAGTTAAAAGTGAGATCGATATTTTTCGGACTCACTTTTTTGTTATACATTTGCACTATTCAATTAAAAGTTTAATTTAAAAAATGTAATTATTATGGGAGTTTTAAGAGGTAGTAATGTAGATAAAGATGGAAATTTGTTTAAGAGATATCCAATGAAGGTAGCTTTGAAAAGAGGTTTTGGTGCACAAACATATATTGTAGGCAAGTTCAATCAGAAAGCTAAAGAACCATTGATGACTAAAGCTTATATAGAGCATTTGATTGAAAAGAAAGAAATCAAATTCCCAATATGTTGCATCATTGATTATTCAGTTGAAAATCAAGGATATGGATATCCATACAATGTTTGTCTTGTTATCTTAGACAAGTACATTGAGAAGACTTATGGAAAGATTCAGACTTCTATAACTGGAAAGAAAGTATATCCAGAAAGTTTTGTTTCTTATATCAAAGAGAATTATCCTGTAACTGAATGGACTAAGCAAATCTATGGCTCTGAGTTTTGATGATACTGATGACAAGGTTCAAGATAGGGTGATACATGAAAGTATTATCCTTGGACGTATTGAATCTGAGATGGCTAAATACAATAGTCATGTTGTCATGAACTATGCAGAGGTTGAATATCCTAGAACTAAAGAATATTATCAGTCTTATTCACTAATAACTAGGAAAGCCTATCTTAGTAGTCTTAACAATTATCTGAAAAAACAATATGGAGTAAAATTACAATATGATAAGTCAGATTATCATAGAAATGAAAATATTGTTAGAATAAGAATTTTTCCTGAAAATGACAAATATTGTTCGATGTTATCAATAACTTTATATTTGAATCCATATAATCTTGGTATTGCTCAGATTGTAGAACTTGATAACATGGTCAAGACTATAATCAAGCATATTTTATGGTATCAGTGGTACAAAGAAGATAAAATCAAGGTCAGAGATTTTTATAATATTTTCAATTATGTAGACTATTTTGGCGGTAGTCCTAATGGAAATATTTCTATACCATTTGATAAGTCTTTTAAGTACTAGAACCATTTGATGCTAAATCATTTGATGAAATTTTGGATAAATAATTTGTTGGAAAAATTAATCCAGCCTTAAATTTAGAATATAAGTTTTGAATTTAGTTTTTAAGTATTTTTGAAGTTTTAAACAATTTTAGTATATTATGAGTAATTTAAGTAATTTAGACAATTTGTTCGCACCTACAGTGCAAGCTCCAGTTCAAGAAAAAGAACTTATTGAATGGAGACCTTCCTTCCGTAATGCACCTAACAAGACTTACACTGCAATCGTAAGATTTGTTCCATGGTGGCAAGACCCAAGTAATTCAATTCTCGAAAAGTTCTCTTGTTATTTAGAGAATCCTTATCAACCAAATACTGGTCGTACAGTTGACTCTCCTTCTTCAATTGGAGAAAAAGACCCAATCTCTGACACATACTGGCTCCTTAAGAATTCTGGTAATGCAATCAATGTAGAGAATGCTAAGAAGTTCTCAAGAACTCAGAAGTACTCAATGTTGATTCAAATCATCAGTGACTCTGTCAATCCTAAATTGAATGGCCGAATCTTGGTTTGGCGGGTTGGAAAGAAAGTATATGAGAAGATTGCAACTGAGATGACTCCAGTCATTGCAGGAATCCAACCAAGAAACCCATTTGACATCATCAATGGTCGTGCGTTCGTGGTTAAGATTACTGAAGCTTCTGGTTTCAACAACTATGACAACTGTCAGTTTGTTGACATCGACAAGTCTCAGTCATGTCTTAAGCTTACAGAAAAACAAGAAGATGGAACATATAAGTTTGTTGAAGCTGTTTCTGAAACATCTGACAAACAGAAAGTGTTTGACTTCTTGCAAGCTAATTCACCAGACCTTGGCAAATTCAAATATCAGCCATGGGATGAAGAAACCGTTCGTTATGTTGATTCAGTGATTGCTTTCTATACAGGTCGTACTGCTTCTGGTGCTCCTGCACAACCAATTGCAAGTCCTCAGAAAACAGCTAGTCTTGAATCAATCATCAATAGTGCTTCAGCACCAACACCGATGAATGTCTCTGCACAGCCAGTAGCGGCTCCTGTAATGCCACAAGCAGCTGCAGTTCCTAATGTGGCCCCAGCAGCTCCAGCTGGTCTTGACTTGAATGGAATCCTTCCTTCAATGCCAGCCCCTGAAGCTCCGGGTCAGCCTTCAAATGTTTCTGGAGTTGACTTATCTGGTCTTGGAGATATCATGAACATTGGAACTCCTCAAGTTTCTGCAGCACCTGTCACTAGCACACCTGCAAATTTAGAAGACATTTTGAATAGCACATTTGGTGCTTAATTTAATAACCTTATTGTTTTTTATTCTGAGCTCCTATGATTACCCAATCGAGGAGCTCAGTTTGTCATATAAGTATTGATATGAATGAGAACCAAAGTGCAATAGACATCATGAATGCTCCACAAGTAGGAGCTTTATTTGATACTTCTATCTTGGATACAAAGACCTTGAGTGATGAAGAATTTAAGAACTATTTAGTGAACCAAGTTCAGACACTTCTCAATCAAGAATTTCCTGAGACTTGGCAGAAAAGGAAATTGAAAGTATGCAGAGACAGAATTCAATGTGCATGTCCTGTTTGTCGAGATTCTATGAAAGAACTTTCTAAGAAAAGAGGAAACTTCATACTTAGTGGAAAGTTTGCTGGAAAGTTTAAGTGCTTTAATTGCAATTCTTTCATGTCTATAAACAAGCTCTTTGAAAGGTTTCATATACCTTTGTCTTTAGATAGCTTAGATTATATTGCGGCTCATCAGACTTCTTTAGATTCATTCTCTAACTTTAGTGTCAATGCATCTACAAACATCAACTTATTGTTTGACCTTGAACTTATAAATGAGTATGCTATAGACAAGCAGAAGTTCATATCGGCTTTCAACCTTCTTACTTGCTCTGCTAATGACTTTCATAAAGGAGCAACCTATATAAAGTCAAGACATTTGAACAACTATGGCAATTATCTTTATGAACCTAACAGCAATGTCTTGTTCATCTTGAATTTAGTAGATGATACTAAGTTCATAGGATTTCAGATTAGAAGACTCAATCCAAGGAAAGGTCAATCTAAATACCAGACATATAGTTTGAAGTCTATACACAAATATTTTTTCAAGAATGAAAATATTGAAATTCCGGACTCCCTTGACATCTTGTCCATGATGTTCAATATATTTCAGATTAACATAAATTCGCCAATCCTCGTCACCGAGGGACCTCTAGACGCATTCTTTTTACCAAATTGTATTGCAACTACTGGAGCGAACAAAAGTTTGCAGCTTGACTTGCCTTTTTGGTTTGTTTATGACAGTGACAAAACTGGAAATGAACATGCTATAGAAAGGATAAACCAAGGTTACCATGTCTTTCTTTGGGACAAGCTTAAGAAAGATTTAGGCTTACCTAAAAGAGACAAATGGGATATAAGTGATGTCATTGACTATTGTATAAAGAACAGATTGCAGATTCCAAATTGGAGAATGTACTTTAGTAGAGACAACTGGGATTTGTTGGATATTTAAAGGATGTTAAAAGTTTTAGAAAGATTTTCCTGTTTCAAAAATTAGTTTTATTTTTGCAATGTAATCAAAACTAAATGAGTTATGAGTTCAAAGAGATTTTACATAAAGAAAGGAAAACTTTGGAAACTGACCTCTAACAATGTCTACAAGATGGTTTCTCCACACAAGCAAGGTGCTTGCGATGATTTTTATGTAGTTGGTTCAGAACCTAGAGATTTCTTTCATTCATCAGTCAGAATCAATAGAGAAAAGTTCTATAACCTTCTAGAAGAACAATTCTCCGATTATACAGATTTTTGGGAATTTAAAGGAGAATACTATTGCAATGGTCCAAGGTTCTCAGGTGATTTTGAAGATAAGTGTAAAAGCTATTATGCTTTGCCTATGCATGTTACTAATCAGCCAAGAACTTTCAGAGTTGTCTATTATTTAGGCAAACCTTATTATTCTACTTTAGAATATGAAGAGTTCTGTATGTTGTATGATATCAACAATCCTGATGAATATCAAGGTTGTGTCTTAATCGATAAGTGTAGTCCGGTGTATAAATTATACTAAAATTTTTAACGTTAAAAATATATTACAATGTCACAAAAAAGAAAATTAACAGGAACTGACCTTGGTCTTGCATTGTTTGATGCAATCTTTGGCAATGGAGAAATGCTGTCAGACAAAGAATTTAAAGAATCTTTGAAAGAATTATCTGAAGAAGTTTTTGGAAAAGATACTGAAGTTACTGTCAATGGAGAGAAAGTCGATTGGTCTTCTGATTCACCAAAAGCAAAAGATTTTCAGACAGAACAAGGAAGAGTAGCTAGCATGCTCAATGAGATGACTGGTGGACACACAGACCCAGTTGGAGCTAAAGGTCCTAGTGGAATGCCTAACGAATATGGTAATGAAGAACCAAGCTTAGCTTGCAAGATTAGAGGTCTTCAGAAAAAAACATATACTGAGAACAAGGCTGCTGAGCAAGAAGCTTATCTGACTTATCTTGTTGATTTTATCAATGAACTTATTGAAGCTAAAGATTATAGTTTCTTGACAGCTGACCCGAATGCAGAAGGTGCTGGAATCAGCGTAATCTTAGTTGAAGAGACTCCTAATACAGAAACTTGTGTAGATGTTTGTAGAGAACTACAAGTTGCTGGTGGTTGGTCTTCAGTGAAGTTCAGCCAGTTCAGAACAAAGGAGACTGATGTGACAAAGTTCATCTTGTATTACTAAGAGAGAAATATTTTTTCCATTTTATTGTATTATAAAGATTTTAAATTAGACCTGTTGTGGTCCGGTGTTTGTGAAAATGCTGGACCATTTTCGTATAAATAAGAAAGAGAAGTCGTGATGACTTCTCTTTTTCTTTTCCACATTTTTCTTTTTCTCTGTAAAGAGTTTTTCTTTTGACTGAAAGAGCTACTTGTGAAAGTGGCTCTTTTCTATTTTAAGCTCCAATTAAGAAACCTTGTATCTTTTGTTGGTTTATGTAAATGTCTATAACCATATAGTCATAACCAGCTTCAACATTCTTACCAAAGTTGACCTTGACATCTATAGCATACATAGGGCTTGTTGCACATGTTATGTACTTAGCAAACTGCTCAGTGACTTCCTTTTTAATTTGTTGTTCAGGAACCTTCATATCAAAAAGATAGTCCTCTAAGTTGATTCCAAAGTCTGGGTCACCGAGAACTTCTCCTTTCCTAGTTCCTAAAAGCATTCTGACTCTTTCTAAGATGACTTCAATGTCATTAGTCACTTCTATAGTGTTAGGCTTGTACGTGTTAGTTCTAGGAACTCCTGTATATATCTCTTGTATCATCCTCTTAAATATCTTCTAGATTTGTAACTTCTGGATTCTCTGAATGCTTGCTCTGAAGAATCTTAAGCTTGTCTTTCTTGGCATTCTTGATAAAGTCTTTAGTTGAAGTTATAAGAATACCATTGTTGCTAGGTTCTGTATTAACTGTAATCAATTTAGGTTGGTTGCTAGCTAATTCTGCTTCATCTTCTTTGTCTTTGATGTCATACTTGATATCAGTATAGTTCTTTCTTATGAAAGTCTCAAACTTAGAAATCTGGTCTGCTATGTCTGAATGGTTCTTAGATATTTGAGCAAATGTCTCAAAGTATCTAGGTGAAGCATTACCATGAGCAACAGTTTCCATAAGAGTCTTTTGCATTATCTCTATGCATTGTTTCTGCCAATACAAAGAAGAAAGCTGGTCTGCATCTTGATTTATCTTGTCTTGTATAAACTCATCATGGAACATGTCATTAGGAATCACTAATTTGACTAACTTGACTATAGTGTTCCTAGCACGTTTCATCAGCTTCTTCTTTTCTTTCTCATAATCTATAGTGAACAGAGGTTCTGGTTCCTGAAGTTCTTCTGGGACATTGTCTACATCAGGAACTATAGCCTGTTCTATAGGTTTAGAAATCTTGAGTAAGCTTTCTAATTCTTTTGTTTCTTCTTTTATCCCAAGGGCCATAATGTTCTTCTTTTTCTTTTTAGTGTTTCATTTGATAGTAAAGAACTTCTCTTTTGAATCTCTCAGCAAAATCAGTATCTTTTAATGTACTTTCATCTTCATCGAAAATCATATTACCTTCTTTGTCATAAACATTTAAGTTAAAGTATAAGTCAACTCCAACAAAACTCCTTTTTAAATCTAATATAATGTTATTGAACTCTTTACAGAATTTTTCAATTAAATTAAACTCATTAGGTTTTACAAAGAATATAGTATTAGGGAAAGCAATACCACGAAGTTTTTTGTCAATCCTTTTTAGTTCTTTGAATTTTTCTACAAACTTTTTTAAGAACCAAAGATACCCTGGAATGGCTTCATTTAAGTTCCAAATTCTAGAATCAATCTTGAAATCAGTTATGTCATCAATTGGATAGAATCCATAGTATTGGGTATCATAGACATCATCCATAGATTTTACAGAAGGGATACCTTTGAACAAATAAGAGAAATATTTTTGGTCTTCTACATTTTTAGCAAATGAACTATCAATATTAGAATCTTCTTCACTATCAAAGTCAAAAGCTTCGTTTAAAATATTTTCCTTATATTGAAGATTGAAAACAACATCAATATTAGTTTTTTCTCTTAAGCTATAGTGTTCTAAGAATACTGGATTGTTATTATGCCCAAAGAAATACAAAACAATCTTACCATCAATTCTTACTAAATTAGATTTCTGAATTCTTTCTAATATTTTGGCAATCTCTACAAAGAACTTATAGATTAAAGTGGTTTCTTCTTTAGAAACTATGTCATATGTTATCTTTATGAAAGGCAATGCTATCTTCTTGATACTTTTATTTGATAAAGCACATTGAACAAAATTTTCAAGATACCAAACTATAGCATCTAAAGATTCCTTCCAAGCTTCTTCTTTAGAATAAACATCTAAATAATCATATTCAGTATAAAGACTTTTCTCTATTACAGTAAAACTATCTTTTAATGTATAATATCCTGTAGAATTGATGTCACCTAATAATTTAAGATAAGTCACTTCATTTTTTGTATTTGAGACTGAGTTAGCAAACTCATCATCTATATCATTGTCATCAAAACTGAAAGCCTCATTAATGATTAAGTCATCTAAGTCTATTCCAGTCTTATCTTTTAATTCTGTTCTGAAACTTTTTTGATTGTTGTTTTTATCTTGTATAAAAGGACTAAAAGTTTTTAAATCATTACCATTTTTAAGAAAAATCATTAGAGCACTAAAATAGTTGTATCTATAGGATTCTTCTTTTTTAGTATCCACTAACTTAAGAAATTTATCAATCTTAATAACTTCATCAACATTATTTTGATTTACATCATCTAATCTTATATGTAGAATAGGAAGTTTCAACAAACGAATTTTAGCACCTTCATTTTTTAACTCTTGGAAATATTCATTAGCTCTTTCAACAAACCAGATATATGCTTCTAATTTCTTATCAAATGAATATTTAGTTTTCTCTGCATATATTATATAAGAGTGAATCCTATTCACCAATCTTAACTGACCATTCTCTATAAAGAACAAATCTTGGAATCTTCTATACTTCTTCCACTCAAACTCTGGAATATCAAGACAATAAAGAATTGGTTCCATCATTCTGACATAAATAGAAAGTTCTTTTACATTGTCTTCAAATTCTTGGTCAATGTCTTCTTCAGCAAAAGTAAAAGCTTCGTCTATATATTGGTTCTTAAGTTTCATAGGTAAATCATCTTGAACAGACTATTTATGAAACTATTAGGTCAAACCAGCAGCCCTAGCACCAATATTAGCAATGAATACAGAACGAGAATCCATATCTGTCTTGACATTGAATTTCTCATTAGAATCTAATGGGCTGAACTTAGGAACATTCAATGTAGTGTACTTAGGACTCTTGATGATTTTTTGATTATAACTCCAGGTTGAATCTCCTGCATTATTGATAACTAAAGCATCATGTCTTTCATTCCATGTAGCTCCATTGCCTTTACCACTTTCAGTCTGAGAACCTTTGTTGTTCTTACCAGTCTTGCCATCTACAGTAGTCTCAAAGTCTGAACTTGCTCTGATTGTATCAGGCAAATTGTAGATACGACCTGAACCTCTGTTAAACATAGATTCTATAGCATCACGGTCTCTAGGCATACCATGGTCTAATTTGACTGTTATAGACATCTCCATTGGGAAGTCATCTGGTCCAAGCTCTTCACTGAAGTCTACTGACATTCCTGTACAGATAAGGTTACCAATCACTGCTATAGGATTCAATGGATTTCCTATAGTCAGATGCCAGTCACCTACAGGTTCACCAATAAGAAGAGAACGCATGCCTGTCATGTAAGGTACAATACTAGTTTTAAGTAATTTAGTAGAAATTCTTTCTATAAGTCCTTTACCAAGATTCTGTCCTGCCTGTTGCCCAGCTTCAGAACCAAGCCCTTTCAAATAATCTGAAACTTGACCATTCAATCCAGTAATAGAGAATATCTTGCCAAGCATTCCACTTACAGCACCTAACAATCCTTGCATGAATGATGTAGTGTTGTTTTGATTGAACGTGCTTGTGACAGCATTCTTTATTATAGCCAAAGCACCATCATCTCCAAAAACTTTTCCTCTATAGAGTTTCTGAAGGACTGATTGGCCGCCTTCTCCAAAGAATGGATAAACTTGTGGGTTGATTTTGAACCTGTTAGCACCACCCCAGAAGACAGCAGATGCAGAACACATCACTAAGAAATTAGCCAGGATGTCTAACATCGCAGCTTTAGCATTCACTCCACCTATAGGTCTAGACACATAATGGAACTTCACTTCAAGAGGCATACTGAAATCAAGACCTCTCTTACGTTTCTTGACCATGTCAATACTGTTAGCAGGTCCTATAAGCCTGTTAGTGTATGGTCCATTGTCCCAAGGGTCTTGAGGCAAGTTACCATGTTCCATCATAGCTCTTTCATAGTTGTATTCTCCACCAGCAAGAGCAAACAACTTAGCCATATATCCTAATGTAGACGCAGCAAATGACCCATCAGCATTATTCATTATATCAGTAGCTTGAGTAGTTCCAGAACCTTCTCCAGTGACGGTCCAAACATCACTTTGTAAATCATCCCATCTCATTCCTGTAGTGAACTTCAACAATGAGCTTAGCTTGTTGTCTGTTCCTTCACCAAAGAAAGTCACAGCTGTAGCTATAGGGGCATATCCAGTGGAAGCATCTGTAGTAGTCATTCCTTCAAAGTTTAATGAGTCTACACAAGGTGCTCCATACTTTCTGAGTGTTATGATTCTGTTGTTAGGAATCACATTCCAATATTTGCAGAAGACAAAGTCTTGGAATGAATATGGTGTACGACCCCACTTGTCAGCATTGCCAAATCTGATAATGTTTGTCGTAGTAGGATTGGCAACAGCTAGAATATTAGTGTCAGCATCATTCAAGTCATAAAACCTATGTTGGTCTCTGATATCAAGAAGCCTGTTTTCTGTAACTTCACCTGAAGCAATGTCTAAGCCATTGTACAGTCTAGTGACCGCATATGGGTTTATGATAGATTGAAGACCATACTGGTTCTTGTCTGTATCAAGAGCTTGAATCATGTTAGGCTTAGAGTTCTGGACATCAATCATGTCCCAGTATACAGAGTCAACTGTGTCAGCAGCAAATGGTGTTCTTTTAGGTTCCAATCCATTTAGCTCGTACAAACCATCTCGTCTTGTCAACCTTGGGTCAAATGGTTGCATGTTGCCCCAATCAGGAGCAGGCTCACTATTAGATTCATTGACTGTATTCTGTCTTTGGACTATATCAGTAATAGTTCCACCTGCCGGTGTATGGCTTATAGGCGGTGGTGGTGCAACTCCATCAATAGCATATGTCTCTATTTCTTCTTCACCTATTGCATTAAGACCTGCTAACAACCTAGAATACTCTGCATTAGCTGCCTTGAACTCAGCAGCGGTTCCTTCATAATCAAAGTCACCTACAGTCTTCAATGGCTTTGTCAGGACATTGTTCAAAGAAATGGTTGCGCCATGACTCTGAAGTTCTTCTCTTAAGAAATTCAGGTCTTCTCTTAATATCTCTAATCTGTTTCTTGCTTCAGTTTCTGTCATGGTCTTTTAACGTATTTGTCCAAGATAATCCATATAATTAGGAATCTCAGCTTTGTCTGTTATGATAGCATTATTAGCATTCGTAGTGAATGTCCTGAACAAGTCTTCTTTCATAGAAGACTCATCAGTTATAGGTGATTCAAATTCATAAAGCCTGATATTAGTCAAGTCAACAGGTCCTGAATTCAAATAGTATTCTTCTATAGAAATCTCTTCATTGATAGTTCCAAAATCAAATGAATCTATAGACTCTCCATTAGCATCAAATATCCTTCCTACAGATTCAGAGCCAATGTTCATGCAAAGGCCAAACCAGCTATGGCTTAAGTCTGACTTCAATGTGACTACCTTCTCAAAAGTTCCTATCTTAACCTTAAGGTTCTTGAATCCTAACATTGAAAGCTCAAAACTAGGATTTCCATTCAAGAAATAAATGATACCACCAGTTGCTTCAATCTTAATACCGGCAGTCTCATGCCATTTTGAAATCTTTCTGTTGGCCTTGAGAACATCACTAGTACTCATCTCAATAAGATATTCACCAGTCTTTTGGTTCTTATCTAGGATAGTTCCAGGAATTCGCAGGACGCTTCCCTTTGAAACAAGTACTGACTGACCAATAGAATAATTGCCTGAACAATAAGCTTTGAACTGTGACGTTCCTTTAAGCTTCAAGTACAGCTGCATGTTCTTAAGGTCATGCTGAGGTTTCTCTTCAAGATGAGGTCTGAACCAACAAGAGAAATACCTGTTAGGTCTTTCTGAACTAGGACTTAAAGTGTCTGAACTGTCCTTATAGACCACTATAGGATTATCCTGTACTGAGCTCATGTTATAATATCCATTTGAAATCAAGAATCCTCTGATGCTTACATCTCTAGTGACTATGCAGCTTCTGTCTTGGACTTCCTTGAACCAGTCACCTTCTTTAGCAACTGAATTGTAAGGACTGAACTCTTTGATATCTGTAATGTCAGCAATCTGCTTAGAAATCTCTTCTCCAAACAAGGATTCTGCTGACACAGTAGATTGCTGGATAGTATCCAACAAAGTAGGATTCTCTGCACGAGAAGCTTTTGGGTTGTACTTTACCATGTCAACCTGCCAAGCAGTCTGCTGGTTTATGAAAGTGTATATAGGAGATGAAGTGTTGACTTCAAAAAGCCTGTTGAGCAAAGGAACATAGACAATGTCATCTTTCTGAGGCATCACATCAGGACCAAAGACCTCATTCCAAGTCTGTAAGTCAAACTGGATTTGGAGTGGAGAGTCATATTTGACTCCAAACAAGTCAACTTCAATACCATTGCCATAATCAGGATTCTTGACAACACCTTTAATCTGTTTTTCACAATCAACATCTAACAAAGTGTATTCATGAAAGATGACACTTTCTCCATTCTCGTGTGGTATAGCTCTGAAGTACAAAAGGTCTACACCAACTACATCAGCAATTGACTTGTTGATATTCTGAATAGTGTCAATGAAATTGACAACATCATTCAGATTGAATCCTGTTATGTTGTTAGTACTCTTTGCCACTTTAGTCTTTCTTGTACTCTTTGATGTTGTTATAAGCTTTCTCTAAATCTTTGAAGTAACTATCTAAATTCTTCTTATGACGGTCTCTTTCTTCGGCTTCATAAGAAGTCATACTATATCTTGGCACCAGAACTTCTTTGTTAGCCTTATACATTTTCTTGTAAGTCTCGACAATATTATTGAAAAGTTTGATAAAGTTAGAGACATTATACATCATATGCCAATCAACTTTCTCAAGCTTTATGTCTTTTACAACATCTTCAAATTTCTTGAATGCTTCTAAAATGTCTTCTTTATATGGGTCTTCAAATCTACCGGCTTTTCTTTTGTTTACTTCAGTCTCTCTTTCTTTTTTCTTAGTTATTCTGATACTATCAAAATCATACTTTCTTCTTTCTGGGTCTGAAGAATATAAAGGTTTGTTTTGTCTTCTGAATTGGTAGACTTTCTGATTTAATGGAATATCGTGTAAGATATAAGCATAAGCACCATCTAAAGAAGTTATAGATGAAAGGCTTCTTTCAGTAATGACAGGATTATTTCTTATAGATTCTTCTTGACGTTTTATCTCTTTTGGAAGAACACCAATGTTATTTGGATTGTCAAAATCAAAATTATCAAATGACTTTGGAGTGACCACATATGTTGGTTTATAAGCAAGAAAAAGGTAATTGTCTTTTGAAAGAGCAAACAACTCATCATTTTTATTGAACCAGAAAGCAAAGATAGGTTTATAATCATCTTGTGGCTTTACATTTTTCAATAAAGTTTTGATAGTCTTTAATGCACTTTTCCAATCTTGCTTGATAAAATCATCATCAGTTATCTTTGCTAAATCAAGTTTATAACCTTGAAAGACTCTGGTCTGTATATCTTTAGGTATTTTAGAACTGATTCTTTGAGCATCTTTGTATCTCTGACGCATGTTATTACCAATAAAAGGAGAAATAGAATGGTATCTCTTAAGTGAGTCAGAGTTTAGAATCTGTCTAAGTATATCTGATTGAAAATCTTCGTTTAATATATTTCTTGAAAAAGCCATCCGTTTCTAGAATTAGTCATATAAATCATGAGTATTTATGTCTTAAACTGAATTCTTATGGGCTTTATTGAACTGTTTGATGAAGAAAAATCAATAGAAGAACTTTCTAGAAATCTGCTAGACGAAAGTCTTCCTATTTACAAATGGATAAGAGAACTCTTTTGTCCTTATGTTTGTATAGACTATGAGTTTAATGAAGGAAAATTCAGTTTTTCATCAGAAACTAATAAAAGACGAGATAAAGAAACCTATGAATCAGAAAGGTCAATAAAAATAGTTTACGATGGTGTTTTAGATTTTAACAAAGCTTATGAAGAAAGTAAGGTCGACATTCTTCATGAATGCCCAGAAAGAATTTCTACAATAGAATGTTGGAAAGCTATATTTCCTTCTACAGTAAATCTTTATAAAGGTAAAAGTGCTTTTTCTGGAATCCATCTTAAGTGTGAAATATTTGATTTGAATTATGTCTATCAGGGTTTGGTTAAAGTTTTTGACTATGATGGAACCTTCAATGAAGAGGTTATGCCAACAGTCAATTGTGAAAAGGTTCTTATGAAACAGCAATTTGGCCTTCTATAGTGATTTTTAATCGTTTAGTAAAATCTCTATATAAAATATTAGGTAAATGAATTCCATTTTCAAGTGAAAGTTAAATTAACAGATGATAATAAGTTTTTGATTGTAAAAGAAGCTACTAAACTCGAATTAGACCAACTTAAACTTTCTTTTACTAAAGAACCTGCAGAGTCCTGGATAATCAAGAAAAAGAACCCATTCATAAATTTGAAACGTTCTTTTATTAATGATTTCAATATGATTCCTATAGGTCTCTGGTATGAACTTATATTAGTTTGTCAGAAGTTCAACTTTCAAATTGAATTTGAAGATGACTTTACTTGTCGTACACAAGATTGTTCATTAACATTTGATTCTTTTAAAGAATATATTGATGAACTTTTTAAAGATTGTACTAATAACAAAGGTGATAAGATGTCACCAATGCATTATCAGCTTGAAGGAGTGTTCAAACTTTTGAAGTTCAAGAAAGCTAGCATAGAAGTCACTACATCAGGTGGCAAGACTTTGATGGCATATTGCCTATTCAAGTTCTTGAAAGAAGTAGTTGATATAGAGAAGATTCTTTATATAGTTCCTAATAGCCAGTTAGCTACTCAGTCATTAGAGAAATTCTATTTGTATGACAATTGGTGTGGTCAAGAAGGTTCTTTCAAAGGTAAAGAACTTCATAGTGGCATTTCAGCTAAAGAGAAGAAAACTATATTGGACACTAACATTCTGTTTGGGACATTTCAGTCTCTTTGCAAGAAAGATGCTGAATTCTTTAAAGACTTTGGAACTGTGATAATTGATGAGTGTCACCATGCATCTGCTCAATCTATCAAGAAGGTACTTACTAAATGTGTCAATGCCGACAGAATCTTCGGTCTTACAGGAACATTTCCTAAAGATGGTTCTTTCGAGTCTTATCAGATTCAGTCATACATCGGACCTATTGTTTACAAACTTTCAGCTTTTACTCTTATCAACCAAGAAAGGTTTGCAACTCCAATCTACATAGTCAGACAGCTTCTTCAATATGCTCAAGATAAAGAGAAATCTCTTCTTTATGACTTGAGAAAAGACAAGGACAAAGAAGATATTACAGCAGGTTCTAAATGTCTTAAAGCAGAACAACGTTATGCCAACAAGTCATACATGCGTCTTAGATATATTTCAGACCTAGCTGCTAAGACTAAACAGAATACACTTATCCTCTTTGGAGATATTAAAGGTGGATATGGACGAAAGATTTATGACTACTTGAGGGAACATACTGACAAACAAGTTTTTTATTCAGATGGTGGGACTTCTTCAGAACTTAGAGATGAATATAAAGCTAGAATGGAAGCTGACACTACAGGCAACACAATCCTTGTAGCTTCTATATACACTTTTGGCGAAGGATGTGATATTGGAAACCTTTGGAACATATTCTTGGTCAATACTGCAAAGTCAGATAGAATTGTCAGACAGATTATAGGTCGAGGCATGAGGCCATTCAAAGGAAAAGACAAGACAGTCATATTTGACTTTATTGATGACTTCAGATATGGTTCTGGATATTATTCTGAGAATTACTTATATAGACATGGTAAAGAACGAGCTCGAATCTATTTAGCTAATAAGTTCCCATTCTTCACTCAAGAAATCAAGTTAGAGAATACACTTTTATAAGGTTATCCATTTGGATAACCTTTTTCCTTTAAAATAGATACCTAGAACATTTCTATAGTTACTAGGATGATTTTAAGAACTTTCTTAGAGGCCGCAGCCTTTCTAGATAATAAATCTATTTTTGACAAATATATTGTGCTCAACGAAAAGTTTGAATCTAAAATTGTAAAACAAATTGCAGATTCAGACATATTCAAGAACTATCCAAATTGGACATCAAACAGTATCCCATATCAAGGATTCAATAAGGTCAATCCATATGAAGAGAAGAGATGGAGAGAAAAGATAGGTAAGAAAGACACTTCAAATCCATGGAACAACAGATTACGTTGGTCATTAGGACAAGCCTTAGATTGGTCTAAGATTGAAGATTCTGATTTTGAGAAGATTGACAAGTCTGATGTCAGAAGAAAGAAATATGCTTCTTATATCATTTTCTGGTTTAATGCTGACGGGCAGTTAGCAGCTTGTTCAAGAGACACCAATGTTTTCTTCATAGCAGAAGAAAAGTCTGTCTTTACTGGAGAATTAGATGGAGAGATTCCAGATGCTATGGTTGTTCAGAACCAAAATACTTATGATGTCTTCTATAATGGTTATAAAGATGAAGAAGGAAATGTGGTTGCTAAGTACAAGAGAGGAAATAAAGGAAGGTTCCAGTATGGAGAAAGAAGGAATCAGAAAAGAGTCACTACATTAGACCTTCAGAGAAATGAGTTCTTGACTGAATGCTATGGTCTTTCTTATGAGACAGTAAAGAAATATAATGCTGAAGACAAAGTTAGAGAAAGAAGAGAGAACAAGCCATATACTACTAAGAAGTCTGATGCAGAGATAAAGAAAGAGAATATTACTAGGTACAATAATGAGAAATCTAATCTAGTAGCTAAGAGACAAGCCGGATATATTAAAGAAGTCCAGAAATTTTTTGATGAGAAAATGGTAGAGCCTACTTTAGAAGCTTTAGAAGATGTTAAAGACTTTGTCAAAGAACTTCAAAAAGATTGCACTAAAGTAGATTATTATAGAGACGAAAGAATCAGCAAGCTTGCTAATATTGCAGGAAGAATAAATCGGTTGTTGTTTGTGGTTGAAGAATATAATTCATTTACTTCACCAAAGAGCAACAACTCTTATAAAGACAATCCTGAAAGTTATACAAAAGAACTAGAATCTAAGAAAGAAAAAATTCAAAATATTTTAAATGATAAAGATTAGTAATGAAAAAAGGTGAAGAACTTGATGTTCTTCACCTTTCTAAGCTATTTAAGACAAAGAATTCTCACATTTTTAAGCCTAACTGAGCACCTAATGCTCCTAACACTAATCTAGAAGTCAGCAACTGACCAAGAGTTCCATTCTCAGCAATTCCAAGAATTTTACAAATAGATTTCATTATTCCTGGTGCTAGAACCGAACCTGCTATACCACCAGCAATCCCACCTAACAATCCTTCTTCAAGAACTTTACCAGCACTTTTTTCAGAATCTTTAATTTCATTCAATGATTCTAACAATGAAGTATAGAATCCTTCTTCTTGAATTTTGTCAAGCTCATTCAAATCAAATGATTCTACTATAGACTTTGGTTTACTTATGATTTTGGTCATATACACTCAGTTTGTTGTTGATATTGTTTCGAGACTGAATTATCATGTCTTTTTGGTTTTTTTCTCTAACCATATCATATTTATGATGCAACTGAAGCTTGCCAGTCTCAGGGTCTCTGTACCAAATCTCAAAGTAGTTATAATGGAATCCTAATGAGAAAGTATTGTATGTTCCTAATCTTGCTGCATAACTTAAGCTCATGTCACTCAAGTTAGTAGGTGTAATCTGAACAAACCTATATGAGATAGTTTCCATTCCAGCATCATCTAACAATGAGACTGTTATAGGAGCCCAGTACAAAGGTTGGATGTCAAAATACTTCAAGAACAAATCGAATTGCTCCCTTATTATAAAATAAGACATATAAGATTCTGTAAGCTTGAAAGTGATATTGATAGGTTCTTTTGGAAACAACTGGTCTAGTTCTTTACCATTTCTCTTATGAATCTCATATTGCCATCTGCCTTGAGTGACAGCTGGTGCTGCTATACTAGGAAAAGAGATTGTTTGTATTTGTGCATTCATGAAATCTTCAGTCGTCCTATAAGGAAGATACATCCTTTTAATCAGAGGCAACCAATTGTCATTGACATCTGGGTAAAAGAAGTTTTGTGGAAAGTATATCACAAAGGACTGAGAAAGATTATTAAGAACCATTCCATGAATACATACAGTTGAACTATTTATGTCTTATAAGCATGAAATGCAAAATCAATAAAAGTCTTTTTGAAGATGGTGAAGCAATGTCAGCTGCCTCTGCCTATGCAACAACTACCAACACTGTGGGTATTGGAGACCCAGTTCCTGCAGAAACTTCTTCATTAGGTTCAGGTGACAAGTTTGACAACCAATTCAAGATGGCTACTAAGAAAGCAGCACCTAAGAAACCTAAGAAAAGAATTAGGTTAAACAAAGTTAAAAAAGAATCATAATTCAAATATTGTTTTTATATTTGCACTGTCAAACAAAAAAGAATAACATTATGAATAAGAAGAAGTACTCAGTCAACAAAGTTAAAGGAAGCACTTACAAATCTGCTTTCTCTATTATAGAATGGTCTGACCAATCAGGCAAATGGCACAAGCTCAGAAAGCCACTAGGCACTCCTAACCAACCTATCTCAGATGAAGACTTGACTAACTTCATCATTGAGAATAATGCTGCTGAACTCCAACTAGGCATTATAGGTTCACATGGAGAGAAACATGAAGTTGATTTTGACATTGCTTCACTTGAAGCATAATTTGAGAAAAAGAAAATATGCGAAATCCGTACGAAGTTTTAGGTGTTAAAAAAGATGCTTCTCAGGCTGACATCAAGAAAGCATTCAGAAAATTAGCAGCTAAATATCATCCTGATAAGTTTGCTAACAAATCTGAACAAGAACAGAAAGAAGCTGAAGAGAAATTCAAAGAAGTCAATGAAGCCAATGAAATCTTGTCTGATGAGCAAAAACGAGCTCAGTATGATTTCTATGGAGATACTTCACGACAAAGAGTCCAAAGACCTAGACGTTCTTATGTCCAACCAGGTCAAGACATCAGAATGAGAGTTCCACTGACATTTGAAGAAATATACAATGGGACTACAAAGAAATTGAAATACAAGAGGAAAGTCCGTTGCTCATCATGTCATGGTGCTGGTGGAACTGGACAGGAAGTATGTCAATATTGCCAAGGAACAGGAATCTATAGAGAAGTGTTCCAACAAGGCAATACTCATTTTGAATCACATACAACATGTCCTTACTGTAACGGAACTGGCTTCTCTGTCAAGTACAAATGCAATAAGTGCAATGGTTCTGGATTTGAGACCAAAGAGAACATAGTTGAAGTTTCTTTTGAAAGAGGTATAGAGAATGGTCAGATGCTAGGTCTTGAAAATGAAGGTTGTGAATCTAAGTCTCCAGATGGACCTAATGGAACTTTCATTGTAGTTGTTGAACATAATTATGACCCTACAGTTTACAGCATATCAGGACCTGACATCTATCATAATGTCAAGGTTCCTTACTATGATGCTCTGTTAGGGAACCCATTCAAGCTCAAGTTGCCCAATGGTTCTGAAGAAACTTTCAACCTTAAAGAATGCACTGCACCAGATACAGTTATTTCTAAACCAGGAAAAGGTTTCACTTATTATTTACCATTTGGTGGAAAGAAAGAAGGGACTTATAACATTGTTGTCAATTATGACGTCCCAACTTCTTTGTCTAAAGAAGAGAAAGAATCTCTGATTAAGATAAAGGAATCCAAGAAGTGATTTTCATAGATAGAGAAAAGAAATAACCTTTCTCTATCGTGAAAATAATCAAGACTAAAAACTTTCCACCTGGAACTTACAAGTGTATAAACCTATTTGGAGTCCTCTTTACTAAATCAGACAGGCTTACAGAGAGAGACATCAACCACGAAGGAATTCACACAGACCAAATGGAAGAAATGCTCTATATAGGTTTCTATCTTTGGTATTCTATAGAATTCTTAATAAAGCTTTTGATTACTTTCAATTGGAAGAGAGCTTACTATTCTATTTCTTTTGAACAAGAAGCTGATGAGAATGAAAGGAATCTGGAATATCTGAACCAAAGAAAGCACTGTGCTTGGTTGAAGAAAGTATTCAAGTTAGTTCCTAAAAAGAAATAATCGAATATGAAAAGGTTTGTACAACTATTAGTGTACAGACTTTTTGTATATGGCAACTATTAAAGACAAAGAAGAATTCCCAAAGAACAAAGCAGGTAAAGAATATGTTAAGAATAAAGAACTGCTTGAAGAAATGATTAAGTCTAAAGAACAAGACGAACTTACCCCTAGAGCTATCAAGATGCTTACGCTTATTTGTGAAAATATTATTCGTAAGATGGTTTATCAGAATCCAGATGACCGACAAGATTGTTTACAAGGAGCAATATTAGACTGTTTGATGTATTGGAGAAGTTTCAATCCAGAGAAGAGTAGTAATCCTTTTGCCTACTTTTCAAGTATATCCGCCAATGGGATTGCTAAGCAATGGCGTAAGCTCGGAAAATTGAACTTTCCTAATTCTATTATGACGAGAATCGACGGTTCTCAAATACATTCTTTGATTTAATCGTATGAGGATAAGCCATTGCTTAGCAATCCTATTAGCGGATATGTTTAGCAAATTGCATTATCTAAGAAGTTTTAGATATTGTTAAGAACCAGAAAGGATACCAATTGATTTTGAAAGTTTAAAAATTAAAAATAAAGAACATTATGAACGAAGAATCAACACCGAGATACCAGCAGTCAGCTGCAGAATCTTATGTAGCACCTACAGTAATCACACCTGCTGAGATGAAGAAACTTGCTCTTAAGAGAAGAGAGAACACTATTGGAGCGGTTTTGCATACTCAGACACAGAACTTCTTTTTAGAGAAAGGTTTTGCTATGTCAGGCAAACAACAACGTCAGTTGCGTCGTAAGCTTGAAAGACTTTATGATGCAGGTAAACTTAAACTTGCTAATCTAAATGAGTAAGACTGGTTTTACTGACAAGTTCGAGCACATCTTTTGTCTTAATCTTTCTCATAGAGATGATAGAAGGCATAAGATGATTGCTCAACTTGATGATTTAGGAGTATTGCATTCTCCTAAATTCTCTTGGCATATATCAACAAGCCATCTTCATTCTGGTCTGATGGCTAAGGCTGTCATAAATGCTAAGGTTGGAAACTTCTCATTTCCAAATGAGTTAAATTGTGCTAGAGAACATTGGACTATGGTCAAGCAAGCTTATGACTTTGGGTATCAGAATGTCCTGATTATAGAAGATGATGTTCTCATAATCAAGAATCTTGACTTCATTGGTGAAGTTCTTGATAATATTCCTGAAGATTATGATTTGTTGCAGTTTGGAGGGTTTAGTGCAAGCCCAGAGACAGTAAATGCTCCTAGAATAAATCCATATTGGATGAAAGCAATAGGTGCTTGGAATTGCTCAATGTATGCTTTGAGCAGGAAAGGCATGAAGTACTATATGAAATGCCAAGAGACTTTCTTTACTGTAGCTGATAATCCATTGTATATTGCTTATAGAAATGAAGACTTAGTCAAGGCTTATTTGTGTGTGAAACCTGTTGTCATCCAAGAAATCTCGGAAGACAACAAGAGCGACATAAGACCTGATACGGAAGTGACTAGGAACCTGAATGTCAATCTGTATGAGTCAAAAATCGACAGGACTGAGTATGGAATTGGGTTAGGATAAATAGCCCATCGAAAAATTAAGAAATTGATATGTCATTCATAAACGAAGAAGAAATAACAGAAGAAGTTTTAGATGAATTGATTGACCAAGTTGAAGAGGCTAATGAAGAACCTGAGGAAGAGTTCATTCCTGAGATAAACTTCGATGATGTCTCTAAGGCTTTAGATTGGGACCTGCTTAAGAAAGAACCTGATAGGAAGAAACATGATTTTGCTTTGAAAGATGATACTAATTCTTATAAAGGAATTGTTCTTAAGAAAATAGATTCTAATTCATATATTTTCATGATAGAAGAACCTGAAAGGAAGATGAAGAAGATAAAGGTTGATTTGATTGAGAGCTTTGATTAAAAATAAAAGAGAAAACTTTTTGAAAGTTTTCTCTTTTTTAGTTTTAGCTCCAAAGTGATTTGAGAACCTTGTACTTAGTGTATTTTAGTTTTTCAATATAACCAAGGTCTATAAGTTGTTGAAGGTCATTTTCTACATTCTCTGAAAGACGGCATTTAGTCTTGAAGTTGACATCCGCTAGGTTGAATTCTAGGTCATCTCTATTTTCATTCTGTATAAATCTACAGATTTCCCATAAAAGTTCTTCAGGACGTCCTAGAAATTGTCCTAGAAAATATCTCAATGGTGTATTGTCATTGTCTATAAGAACCATAAGTTAAAACAAACCTCTGACTTTAGAATTTGAGACCGGTCTTCTGAGGTTGATTATAGAGACTATTTTAGAAGATTGAGTTTTCAGACCTTTAGATTCATCTAATTTAATAGTGGAATTTATTGTGGAATCGAGTGATGCTGCACAAACAGAACATCCAACTTTGACATTGTTTGGTTTTATCTTCATATGGTAATTAAATCAAATGTTTCTAATGTATTTATGGCCAGATTCCTTAATCGATTAAAACCTCGAGGTTATAAACTAAGTAAGATTTTTAAAGTAAAAATTGTAAAAAGAAGTAAGATGGCTAGAAAGAAAAAAGAAGAAAGGAACAACAATGTTATAATTTATGATTTGAAAGGAACTCCATACTTTATTAGAGAAGAACATAACATTACAGAAGAAGATATTGACAATGATTTTTTAGCTGAATATGACAGACTTGGATTCTTGAATATTGCTGATACTCAAGTCAGAATCTACTTTGGTATTGATGACAATCCAAAAATCTGGAATCAGAATCCTTTCTTATCACATATTATTGGAGAGACCGCATATTCAGCTGTCATAGTCTTTATAGATGAAGCAGAGTTTACTGAAGGAATGACTAAGCTAAGCAATGATGAGTTTGAGACTATTGTTGCCCAGTTTGTCAATAATGTCTATCAAGAAGCTTTTCCTGATGAAGGTGGAGAAGATACTGAAGAACCTTCACCTAAATTTGGTTTCACTAAACTTGAATTGCATTATACAATAACTCAAAGTGAAAAGTTAAGTCCTAAAGATATTGATGAATACTTTGAGAATAATTGCATGTATAAGTTCCAAAAGGAAGATATTGTTAGAGAATGTATAGATTCACAATCTAAGCATGCCTTGGATATTATGCACAAACAAGGAGTGATGTATGTCTTTGACAGAGTCACTATGGGTATTGATTGCTATTACCATGGGTGTTTTACTGGACCAGTTTTAAGTGAGAAAAACCTGAACTAACCATGGAGCAAAACAAGAAACTGATTTTAGAAAGCTTTAACACTATTAAAGCACCAGATATAAAATGTGAGCATTTCTCTATATCTTCTATATTAGACCAAGTCAAAGGAGAATTCAACAAAGAAGAAGTTGCACTTAAGACTTACAACAAGCATTTCAACAATCCAAAATCTAAGTATTATCAGAAAACTGTAGAGCAGATTTTAGAGATGTGGAAAGAATCTGGCTCGACTTCATTAAGCAATGGTTCTTTACTTGATGACTATATAGGAATGGTTCTTAGAGATGAAGACACTAGTTTATGGGAACTTGACAATTGGTATGACAATGAATTGCTTAAGCATAAATGTTCTGAAGCTAAGATTCTTCTTGAGAAACTTAAGCTAGCTGGGTTTGACTTCATTTGTAGAGAGCAAGAATTGTTCTATATCCTCAATCATGAAGGAACTCAATACTTAGTTCATGGAAGATTTGATGCTCTGTTTTCATTCATTAAAGACAATAATTTTTTCTTGTATCTTATCGATTGGAAGAATACTGAGAAGATTGAGTTCACTAACAGGTTTCAGAAATTGCTTGGGCCTTGCAAATCTTTAGATGATGCTTCCGGAAACCTTTATATCTTACAGCTTTACTTCTATAAGTACTGTCTTGAATATACATTTGGTATCAAGTTTCCTATCAACATTAGTATTGTGCAATTTCCTTCTACCCAACACAAGATTTATGCAAGTCCACATGTCATCTCTAAAGAACTTATGGATGAGATTCTGCTGTTTGGAATTAAGAAGTTGAAACTCAAAAGAGAATTGAAAAAGAAAGAGAGCTCTAAGTAAGAGCTCTCTTTTTGTTTTTAAAGCAAACACTGATATGGTTCAGGCAAATCTGGATAGAGGTCTACATAATTCAAAGTACTGAAGTAATGCTTAGTAAGCTTGTAGTCATACTCTGAACTTATAGTAGGTTGTTGAACCATCAGGACATTCACTCTGTTCTTGTCTTCAGGATAGATGATTCTAGGATATATTGAGTACAACAAGTTATAAGGTATGAAGTTATTCCTAGAAGTCTCACCACCTTCTTTCTTAGTGTATTTCTCATAGTACTCTAAGTTGAATTTCTTGTTAGGGCTTTCAACTACAGTAGTATCATAGAAAGCTATGTCTAAGAATTCTTCTTTAAATGTCTTCAATTGAGAAAGACTTAAGTTAGTATCATACTCTGTTGGATTTGCTTGAGCTTCTATCAAAGCAACTTCACATTTCCACCATCTGATGATGTTGTCTGGAATGTCACTTGTTGTAGAGTATTTAGAAATCTCTTCATCATACTTGTCAGTTACTTCAGAAATAGCATCAACTATCTTGCTTACATCATAATCATCTATAGAAGCTGAAGTGTAGTTTGTCTTGGTCAACACATCTAAAAGCTTAATACAATTATAATTGTTGTACTTAGCATTGATATAGATTGCCTTACCATCAGTATCTAAGAAATCAGAAATGTACTGGCTCATCTGATAGCTTCCTGTAATATATCCAAGGTCTATGATAATGTCTGAATAGTCTTTTCCTGCTATAAGTTGTTCAGTGACTACTTTATCTAAGAACATCAGATATGGATTTGTGAACCTGAATGGAACAATATAGTTAAGGTTGTTTACTTTGTCATACTTGTATACTGGAACCATCCAAGAGAAATTCCATACTGGAACTCTCCAATAGTTCTCATCTTTAGGAATGAACTTGTTGCTTACTGAACTATATTGCAATATGTCAAGGTATTTCTGTTCAGAGAACACTTCTTGGTTTTGCTCAAGCAAAAGTTCATCTAAAGGAACTATTTCTTCTTCATCATACTTGTCAGTTCCATATCCTTTAGGTAACTTCAAATACCCATTGCCTGATATAGTAGAGCTTCCGCCTATCACAAAGTTTTGGTTGAAGTATTTAGAACTTTCATATTCATAGTTCCAGCCCGAAATGGCGTTTATTTCTTCATCTGAACGAATCTGAAGAGAGAAACCTTGTCTTAAGAATATAGGAGCATTGTTAGCATACTGAGCATAGTTATTTCCATCATATTCTTTGTCGTTGTAAGTGATGATAGATTCTTCTGCTTCAGTCTTAGGCAACAAGATATTAGAGTTGTAGACTAAACTCAAGTAAGAACTTTCATCGAAAGTATTTACACGAGAGTCATCTTCAAAAGTCTCAAATCCAAACTGAACAGCATTCTCATCTTTAAGAATTTCAATTAAAGACTTGAAGTCATTGTTCTTGTTTATAGAATCTTGAACTGTATTATCTTTGATGTTTCTTGGATTCAAGTAAACACTCTTGATATTGTCTTGGAAATCCTGAATCTTGACAAAGAAGTCTTTATAGTTAAAGAACTTAGTAAGCCTTTCGTATTCAGTCTCTTTATTAGCTTTAGTCTTCATTGAGTCATAGCCAAACAGTCCAAAACCTAAATTAGTCTCTTTAATAGAGCCTGTACATTTCTTGAGCGCTGGCTTGAATGAAAGAGAAACAAGGTCTTCATCTGCAGTAGGTGCTACAGTAAAGTATACAGGATTGAAAATGAACTTAGCATTTCCCGTCTTGTATGAATAGTCTGTATAGCTACCACCCGACATCTCTACATTAGAATGGTAGATTGCAGTGAAGTAAGTCTCTTGTCCATCTACTTCATAATGCATGACAGCCTTGTCTAAGACAATATCCAAGTTCATCTCAGATGGAATAGGATTTGCAAACTCTATAGAAATCCTTATCTTATGGTTGATAGTTCCTGCATTAAGAGCACATGGAATATCTTTGATAACTCCTTCGTTGTTCTTGAAGTTGAAGTCATATTCAAGAGTGTCTTGGTCATTCAGATAGACCCAATCAGTAGTGTAAGTGCTTCCATCAATTACAAGTTCTGTAGGCTTTATTTCTGCAGACTGTGCTCTATGAATAGCAGTGTCAAACTTATGATAACCTTCTGAATTGATGATGTCATTATCAGAAGATTCTATAGTGATGTTCTTGTCTTTGATGTACTCAACTTTAAATCTGACAGCATTGTTCTTGAAAGAATCCAAGAACTCTTTGTCATATATCAGAAGATTGTTGTTGTAAATAAGATTTCCTGAATATTCAGACTTCTCTTTGTTGAACCTGTCAAATGCAAAGTATAAATCAATCTTAGCATCTTTCTTGTACTTACCCCAAGTAGACTGGTTGAATCCTTCTATATTGACATCTACAAAATATTGAAGTTGATTACAAAGAACACCTTTGTCAACATTATTGCTCTTCTCTAAGTCATTGTTGTAGATTCTAGAGTTGAAAGTAACTTTAGGCTTGTTTCTTGAATCAAGGAAACCAGGTTGTATAATCTTGTAATAAGACTTTTGAGGAGCTGAATCTTTAGAAGCTCTAGTGACTACAGTGACAAGTAAGCTTCTGCTTAATGTAGAGATATTGTTGACAAGATAGTGGAACAATATAGAGTCATCATTCTTGGCTTCATCTTTTCCAAAAACACTTAAGTATTTATTCAAAGAACTTGGGTTTATTCTAGCAGAACTCAAGTTAGGAAGATTGTCTTGGAATCCTAATGTATAAATCTTGCTAGAACTGTTGTCTCCATCTTCAACATCAGACACATTTGAAATGCTCATCCAATATCCAGAACTTTCATCAAATTCTGAAATATCATCGCTATCATTCTTAAATACTGGAATTCCATTAAATGAGATTGACTCTATATAATATCCTTCTCTTACTGCTACTTTGAATTTGATGTCTTCAGATTTTTCTGAAGATAAAGCATCTAAAGTGAAATCTACATATTCAGTGTCACTACTTTCAACATCATCAGAGACATATTGGTCTCCATCTTCAACTGTGTAAGAATCAATAACATATCTGTCAAACTTCTCAATATAAGACTTGTTGACTGTAATTATAGAAGGCTTGCTGTAATATGTTGTAGTGTTGTCTTTAGAAAGATACAAGTATATTTTGAACTTATTCTCTCCTACTTCAGACAAGCTCATAAGGTCTATGTAGGACATAGAAGCATTACCAAAGTCATAGTCAAGAACTTCATTGAAATCCACAGAAGAGTCTTTAGGTATTTTAGAAACTAAAGCACCATAGTTGTACTCTGTAATAGAACTTACAATATTGAAGAACTGGCTGAACAAGACTTTGATGTTTCCTGTAGTGATGTCAAAATCATTTTCAGAAACTGCTCTCAAGTAAGAACCATTTATGAAATTGATTTCTTGAGGCATTATCACATTATCAAGGTCAACATCAGCAAGGCAGTCATTGTTCAAGAACACGGCAGGAACCTTAAGGCCTTGGTCAGAAAACATCCAAAATTCTCCAGAAAATGCACTAATGCCTAAAGAAGAGTTTGGAGTTTCATCAGACTCAAAATTAGTAATATCATCACTTGAGTACTCACTTACTATTCTGATATAATCTTTCTTAGAAGTAGCCTTGATGAAATTCTGGATGTATTTCTGTTTAGTAGAATTAGCCATCAGTGCAGGAACTTCATATCTTATAGGAGAATACATTTCTGAAATAGACAGACGGTTGTTCTCATTAAGATAGAAAGACTTGATTAAAGTAGGGTCTGCTAATATGATATAGTTGTTGATGATTGAAGAGAAAGACTGTCCATACATAAGCTCTTCTGTTATAATCATATAACGAATGCCCTTACCTTTCTCAGCATCATCTTCTATAATATAAAGTATATCTCCAGGTTTAGACTTAAGATTAGAGAATATTGTAGGAATCTTTATAGTAGTAGGACCTTCAGAAAGCTTTATAGTCTCAGACAATGTGCTTGAAGTGGGAGAAGAGAAGACTTGACCTTTGACTAAGTAAGCAACATAGTTGATTATGTACTGGCTTGGAATGTCTTGGAAATATTCTAAAGTATCTCCAGAACCTCTAGAAGCATATCTAACAAATTCATCTATGTGGACTTCTTCAAGTTCAAAGAAATCTTCTATATACCCAAAAAGAATGCTTGAACCTTCTGCTCCAGTTGCACCTCTCTGACCAGTTGCACCTAAACCAGGAAGACCATGAAATTGTTTATTTTCTAGAATTGACATGTGCTAAAAAGCCTTTTTCTGCTCGAGCTATCTATTGTGCTGTACAGAAAAAGACCTTTCTTAATCTTCTTGCATGTACTCTTGAAGATGGACCTCTATGTATTTAATCAATGAGACTTTTATATTCTTTCTCTGACCATAAGTCAGTTTGCTTATGTCAAACCTGACAGGATACTCAGTTATTTCTGTAGGAACTTCAAGTAAGTATTTCTTGACAGGAACAAATGAGTCATCCTCTTTTACTGTAAGAATTACTTCAGCTGGCTTGAACTTAGGATTTTCAAACAATGCTTTGATTTCTTCAGGAACTTCTATATACAGAAGATTGTAGTCTGAGCTGAAACTGTACTTACAAGATTTGTAAAGATTGTAAAGCTTAGAGATGTTTGTAGAGCCAGAAGTGATTTGAGAATATCCATCGATACCTTCATATTCTGTAGAATTGTCTTCTACTGCTAAAGTAGGACAATCAATGACTATAGGTGCATCTGCTTCAATATGAAAACATTGGTCATTCTTATTGAAGAAAGTATTCAAGCTCTTTCTAGTATCATTAGTCTGGACTATATAAGAGTTCAAGTTATAATTAGATTCAGTGTCACTAATGTCTGAATAGATTCGTTGAACAAAATTGCTGTCAGAACTCAATACTGAAACTGGATTTTCTCCAGAAGTCTTTATGAAGTCGATACCATTACCTTGTTGGTTATAAAGACGTCCATTAGAGCTAAGCTTGAAATAGTTAGAGTCAGAATCTTTAGAGAACTCACCAACTTTGTCTTTGATTGGGTCTATACCTAAATCATTTGTACTTGTATCTATAACAGAAACTTTGTAGATACATCCAGTGTTGTCGATGACTATATCACCTTCTTGGTATTCTCTGTTGAGAACAACATCTTTATACTCAGAAAGAAGCTCATTGTTTCTAAGCTTTCTGTTCACAATAGCAAGCTCTTCAGATATGCTGATATTATAAGTACAGAAGAAGCAAGATTTTCCATCTATGCCATCTATACCTACATGACCTTTAGGTCCATATGTAGCAATACCTGGAGCATACTTGTAATTTCTTATGATGTCGTTTAAATTAGCCACTATTTTAATCCTCTTTATTGTTCAAGTTAAGTTCTGCAAAATAAGTCTTGTTGTTCCAATCATCAATGATGACTTTGCAGATTATATCTTCATTGTCTTCTATATAAAAGCTCTTGAAGTTTTTGTATTCAGAATATCCTTCAAGATTTTCAGGAGCTTTGAGAAGTATCTCACTTTGATTGCTAGAAGCCTTTATATAAAGCTTGAAGTTTCTCTTCTGGTCAATCTTGAAATATTTCTGGAGACAATTCTTGATATAGTTTCTGATATATGTATTGTCGAATTGGAAGGACTTCCAATTCGACAGAAACTGGGCATTGTTGATAAAGTAGTTATACAAAGCTAAAGTCAAGTTGAATGAAACTTCTTTAGAGTTGTACGACACTGATTTCTGAGTAGTTGAATACTCATCTACTGAAGTGTTCACTACTTTCAGACAGTCATTATAACTCCAGTCAGTGATAATCACATTCTTGTCATCTTTCACTTTGATACATTTAGAACCAAAAAATGTAGTGTCTTCTGTTCCTGGAACTACACCATTCACTTCAACATAGTCATTCTCACTAGTGTACATCCTATAGAAGTTCTTATCCCAGTCAGAACATACTAAGCTGAATTCAGGAACTACAAAATAGTTCTTCTTAAGCGAAAGATTGTTTATCTCATTATAGACTTTAGAAGCATACAAGTTCTTGACAGAATCTATAGACCTGAATGAAGTGTTGCAAGAATTGTAGTCTGTCTTAGTCCTTTCTACTAAATCAGTTTCATCCAAGTCAAACTCTAACATATCTACAAACTTAGGACTGAAATAACCATAGTTGTACTTGATGTTTTTTGGTCTAGTCACCTTCATGATAAGAGGTTGATAAGACTTAGTCTGGTCTATCTCTACAACTTGCTGGTTGTTCTTAATATAAATCTTGAAGTTGTTAGAGAAAGTACTTATATAATCATCTATAAAGTTCTCATATTCAGATTTCTGAGAATTTGTTGAGATATGAATAGATGGGTCTATCAGATAAGCATATCTCTTCATATAATCTGCATTAGCTAATGAAGGGTCTATAATTCCATACTTTAGAGTATTGTCAGACCTGTTATAATTGTTGACAAACTCACTTCCTTGCTTAAGCACTACAGAATCTGAAGTCACATTGTTGACTATATAGTTTCCAAAATATCCTACAAGATTGTCTCCTTCTAGATAATTATTAGGTTGCTCAAACTTATCTAACTGATAGAATATGCTTGAGTCAATCTTTCCTCTATATGGATTCTCTAATGGAACTCTGATATGGTTCAGGTTTCCAAAGGCTTCACTGAAGTTCAAGCTGAATGGACTCTTTATATAGTTGTACTTGTCTACATAGTTTAATGAAGTTCCTTCATCTGAAAGGATTGAATCCATCTTCTTGAAAGTTCCAAAATCAAACTGGTGGTTTATAATCAGGATAACTCTTTCTCTAGAGTTAATCAGAATCTCATTCTTAGCACCACTATAGTCATTAAGCAAGAATATGGTATAGTTATTGTACTCAGACAATCTGAGGTAACTATTGAAGTTAGCATTGTTGAAACTCAACATAAACTTAAGACCATAGATGATGAACTCAAGAGTATTTACATATTTGTTGTAATATCCAATTGAGTAAATAGGTGAAATCTCATCAGTCAGATATGTGTTTATAGTGTTTGACAATGAAGACACATCTAAAAGATAGTCTTTGAATGACTGCAACTTTCCATCGGGTTTCTCTAAGTAATAGTCTAGATTAGACTTGACGTACTGGTTATGATAGAGGTTGCCAATATAAGACTTAGTTATGCTTAAGAATCCAGAAGTCTTTTTCAGGTCTTTGTTGTATTCAGCTGACAAGTTGTTGACATTCAATGTGTTGTCTGCATCATAATAAGTTCCTATTGATTCCCAGTTAGTTATAGTAGGAGTCAGCAATGGGTACTTGAGATTTCCACTTGGGTCATTGATGTCTTTGTAATAATAGATTTCAGACAAGACCGGATTTTTGATGTTGAAATCATATTCAAGCTGGTGGTTGTGTACTACAGAGATGACACAATCAGACTCTACAGTAATATACTCATCAAGACTTTCTTCTTTCAGAGGATTATTGCCATAGTAAATTGAAGAGTCGATAATGTAGAAGTTGTTTCCTGCAGAAAGGTTGATGTTCTCAAACTTACCAGACTCAAGCTTATATAATTTTAAACGTTCCAGGTAGACTTTTGATTTCTCTCCAATAGAAATAACATCTCCAGCATTAGCCGCCATCTTAACGTTCGAGGACACTCTTTCTGACTTCTGGAAATTTATATAAGATTCAAAGTCTTTGACTGGCAACATTCCCATTAATGAGATATAGCAAGGATAAGATGAGTAAACATTGACCTTATTGTTCTCAATCCAAATGTTAGCAGGAACACAGACCACATACTTGCTCAAGTCATTAGGTGACTGTATGATGTTGACTTTCTGAACTTCATTAGGCTTAGAAGTTATAAGAAGGTCAAATGAAGAGTCAATGCTTAAAGTCTTGACATCAAATGAGTTGAATGTCTTGAAAGTTCCATCAACGGCTTTATACAAAGAGATTGGAAGGACTTTGTCTATATCAAGAACTTCAACTTCATACCAATTAGAGCTCTTAGCAAACTTGACTATTGTTGTTTCTCTGTCACCAAAAAGTTCAAAATCAATAGGAGCAAACAAGAAATCATTAGATGAATATCTGAGTGTGTCAAATGTAAGCTTGCTTGTAGGATATTCTAACTTATAGTTTCCAAAGTAAGAAAGCCTTTTGCTAATGTCATTAGTCTTCTTGTTAGCTTCAAAGATATTTGAAGTTATTCTCTGGAAGTGAGTATCAGTAAAGTTAGAGCCTATTGAAAGACTAGTTCCATTATAAGAGATTGTCTTGAACTCTGCTCCAAACTTGTCTATAGCTTTAGCAATTCTTCTGATTTGCTCTTTAACTGAAGCCAATTGAGTATTGTCATTGAAGTCTTGAGTATAAACAGCTAACCTGAAGACATTAGGATAATCTATAATGTCTTTAGGCAACCTAGCTTGTGACAGTGAAGTTGAAGAATCATACCACACTATGTTGAAGTATGGGAAGTCTTTCATATTCTGGCTTATAGTCCCTTCATAGTATGGAATTCCTGAAGTATCTGGGTACTTTCTGACTATTTGGTCTCTATACCATACATGATTGTCATCAGTCAGAAGACCCATCTTGTTGTAGACAATATAAGGAAAGACTCCATCTGTTGTAGCTAACCTCTTGTCATTAGACAAGACAATCTCAAAGATAAGAGAGTTTATCTTGTCAGTATTAGGGTTCCTGAATGAAGGAACCGAAATTCTAAGATGCTCCCCAGATTCAAGACTTTCATTAAAGTTTAATGTGATAAACTCTTTATAGTTGCTTTCAAACTTCTCTACAGGATAGATTCCAATGTTCTCATAAGGTCTGTTTGCTATAGTGTTCTTCAGAAAATAAGTCAAGTCTGTTTCTGACTTCATTCTGATTCCTTCATTAGGTGATATAGCAAAGACTAGTCTGTTCTTGTATTCTTCTTTGTTTATGATTCCTTCAGTCTTGTCTAAAAGAAAAGAGTCATTGATAATGTTCAATGAAGAATCATATTTCAAGATTTGCTCAGACTGAGTGTTGTTGTCGTATTTCTTGTCTATGAACTGGTAAGTCAAGAAGTCATTCTCTTTGAGATAAAGACCAAAATATCGATGCATCTTGTAAGGCTCTGCTTCATCATCATTAAACATGAACTCTAAGTTGATGAGATTAGCAGAGACTAAGTTGTTACGCTCAAACCCATCAATCAAGAATGCATTGAACTTCTCTTGTGTTCCTTCAGACTCTTGCAATATCTTGTTAGCAAAGTATGAAGTCTCAGTCTTCTTAACAACAATTCCTTTGTCTACAGAGATTCCTATCCATGAGTTCTTTCCTTGCCAGCTTATAGATTCATCTTGTTGTTCTTGTTCAACAAACTGAAGGTAAGCAGAACCTGGATATTGAGAAATCTCATTATAATGGTTGTTCAAATAAACACCAATTGGTGATGACTTTCTGAGGTCAAAAAGCTTGACAAGCTTTCCTTCTTTAAGGAATTTGTTAAAGACTTCAGTATCATTAATCTTCTCAGTATAAGATTCTGCATTATAAGCTTCATCTATTCTGAAAATAGCAAAGAAGTCAGGCAATATCTGGTTAATCCAAAGCGGAGCTAATATAGAAAAGTTTTCTGTATAAAGCTGGTCTTCATTAGTTCTTGCTCCATAATGATAAGTAGTGTCATACTGCTTGTTGTAGTCATTATAGATTTTATGAGCATCTAAGTTGTCTGGTGCTATTCTGTAAAGCTCTCCTTTAGGCAAAGTAGAGAAGACATTTCTGACGTCATTAGACAAAGAGCCTTGTCCAGATACTTTAGCATGTCTGTACTGGACACTAGTCAGCTTGTTAGAAACTTTGAAAGTGTCAAGGAACATATTATTAGAAGAATCAACAACTAACTTTATATTCCCAGTGAATTTAGGATTAGTTCTTAAGACTGCAAATGAAGACTTTCTGTTTTCAAGAGCAGTTCCTATCTTATCATAATTTATTTTCTTAGCAGATATGTTCTTTCTGTTATAGATGGTTCCTTTAGCAAGGAGCTCGCCTTCTTTATAGAATGAATAATTGATTTCGATATTCTCATTGCTTTCTGAATGAATACCAAAAATAGCTTCTTGCCAAGTACCAACAACGACTCCAAAGACACTATTAACAGAAACAGCATTATCACTATCAAATAACAATAAATGTCTGCCATTTATTAAGAAGTCTTTATTGACTTGTTTGAGAATAGCAAGTTCTTTTTCAGAATACTCTTCATCATGATTGAACAAGTCAATGTCATTGACCTTCAATGAATCAATCCTCAATATCCATTCGCCTGATATGGTAATGTCTGCACTATAAAGTTTAGAAGGAATTAAGATTGCATCTTTATTGACTGAAGATAATATGGTAATCATGAAGCTATTCTCTTTTCTGGTGATATTTATGTTTAGATACAAAAAGGAGCTATCTTCACAGACAACTCCTTCTTGAACATTATGAAAAAATTTGAGAAAAAGAAATTTACTTAGAAGCCGCTAGATATTCTCTAAGAGTCAGCTTCTTGTCACTTGAAACAATATCAGTCAAATCAAAGAATTTCAATATCTTGTCTAATGTGTCTTCAACATTAGTAGTCTTCACTTTATTGTTGTTGTTCTCGACATACTCAAGGTTATAAGCAATGTTCTCAGCTAAGTGCTTGTAATACTGGTTATTGACTGAATCTGGATTAGGAACTGAATCATCTAAGTGAGCTGTCACACCTATAGAGTTAAGTGTCTCATCAATGATTATATTAGTCTGTTCATCATTAGCATCATTAATCAAGTTAAGCAAAGTGTCACTTGTACTCAAGTTGCTTGGGAATTCCATAATCACTGATTCAGACCATTCTGACTTCAATGGGTTATCTGGGAATCCTGCTTCAGATATAGACCTAATCTTGACTTCAACTTTTTCTCCTTTGTTGATAGGAATATCAACTTGGTTTATCTTGATTTCATTACCATCACCAATATTCTCAGACTGCCACTCATATACATTAAGCTCATCATTGTACACTTTGTTCAAGTATTTAGATGTAACCATATTCCAGTCTGTATAGATTCCAGAATATTCTTGTCCATTGATATTGTACTTGAAAGTCTTAAGCTCTGTTCCATTGTTGTCTAACTTAAGGTATCTGTATGCAATATCAAACCCAATAATTTTTTGTTCTCCTATTTTATTAGTCTCATCAGAATATTTAGATTCTGGAATTGGGAAGAACCCACGTATCCTGTACTTAGGAGAAATCTTGACGGCTTCATTCTGGTAGACTAAGTCTTGCAGATTCTTGAGCATAGTCCTATAAGAAACTTGCAACTGGCTAAGCTCATTAGTGTTTGAAGTAATCTTATTCTGGATATTGTTGTAAGTAGTTGAATCTGAAGTTGATTGCAATTCAGCTTTCAGCGAAGATATGGTATCCTTAAGTGAGTTTATGTTAGTTTTAGTGGTCTCAATTTGAGCAGACAATGTCTTGACTTGTTCAGAATCTAACGCTGCATTGAGCTGAGTGTTAATCTGAACCACACTAAAATAATTTGAACTAATAACTGGAGCATTAGGAGTATAGCCATAGTATGCTTGTATCTTCTTTTCTTTAGCTTGTGCAATCCATTGAGCTCCAAAGTCTGAGATGTTACTCAAGTAGAAGTTCTTGAAGTTCTGACCATCATTTCCAGAGAAGACTAGATTATTACTAATGAATGAAATAGGTTCAGACCATTCATTAGCTAAAAGGTTGAAGTTCTCGTTGACACCTTTGATATAGATGATGTCAATCTCATTATAACCAAATGGAATCTCTATAATCTTGTCTTGGAATGGAGTGTTGTAGAAAGAAAGAGTAATGTCAATACCAGGTGTAGAATAACCTAAAGTAGCTTTAAGTCTTACTTTCTTGTTTGCAGTGTTTATGTCAATGACTTCAAACAAAGTGTTGTTGTATGACAAAGTGTCACCTATGCTCAATGTCATGTTAGAGCCATAAGTTCCATCTTCATTTACAGGACTATAAGCAATAGTATCTAGTGTATACCAGATGTTTCCATCTATGATTTCAATATAAGTTATCTTGAAGTCGCCTACATATAAAGACCTAGTAAGTGGAAGTGAAAGCTCTTCAAGGTCTTCACTATATGGAATCTGGTTGTTCTCTAAAAGATAAATCAGCTGCTGGTATGTAAGCTTCTTACCAAGGATATTGTCAGCATAGAATGTCTCTATGTTAGGATATGTATAGTCTATGATGACTCTGTTTACCTTGACTCTGTCTGCAGAATCTTCAATTTTTCCTTTAAGGTCTAACTTGACTGTAGCATTTGGAAACATCAAAGACTCAAAGAACCAGTTAGCATTGATAGAGAAGACAGATGGGTCTTGCAAACCTACTATCTTCTGAGGAACCTGTGCTATAGGTGTAGCTGTGACTTGTCTTTGAGTTCCATCATTTATGTTGACAATGCCTGAGCCATTTATGAAACTGTCTACAGATTTCTTAAGAGCATCAACTTGTCTGACTATAGACTGATATGCAGGTATTTTGTAAGTAGTCAAAGAACCATCTTCAGTCTGAGTCTCAACAGAAACTGTATCTTGGTCTGTGACTAAAGACTCTTGAATTCCTTGTAAGACAGACAAAGCTTGGTTTGTTGAAACCACTAAAGAGTTGACATTGTTTGCAAATGAATTTATATTTTTCTTAGAGCTCATTCCTTATTCTCTTAAGTATCACCATTATCTATCTTATTGGTGAAGTATATTGGGAAAATATAAGAGTCATTCAAGAACGTTCCTGAAGTCTTAAGCTTATTTTCTGGAGTACTGTGCATCTTCTCTTCATCAGTCAAGACTTGACCATTGTCTTCAGTATAGATGTGATAGCATCTGACATCATCGTTCGCTATATAGCCATATTGGTTTATCTTGAATTCATAACTAGTGTTGTTGCCATCATCTAATGTTATTACAACCTTATAAACTAAAGGCTGATTCAATGTCTCATCACCAGATTCTGTATTGTCAATTTGGTATTTCTTTATCTTGAGATAGAAGTTGTATTCGATATCACTTTCTGTAGGCCTGAAACCTTCAAAAGGCTTATCATCGTAACCATAGACATTAGCTACATTAGTAGGAACTGGATTCTTTCCTTCATCAAGAATCTTAACAGACTTTATAGCACTGTTAGTAACACAATCTAATCCTATGTACTGGTATGGAATATCACCTTCCATAAAAGCTGGATAGATTGAGTTGATGTTTATTGTATTTCCAATCATTTGGATAAGTTCTCCATTGCCATCTTGGAAATAGCTCATCTCATTTCTGTTGAAAGCTCCATCAGCAGTGATGTTGATGATTATAGGCTTCCCTGCTTGAGTTATAGTGAAGAAGCTCTTAGAACTGTTCTTCTTGATTCTTTGTTCAACAGGAACACTAGAATCATATGCAGCAAAGTTGTCTACATACAAAGAATAAGCCTCAAAATTCACTCTAGCTCTACGCATCTTAGTTCCAGTAAAGTCTCTAGGATAAACCATGACATGTACTTTACCTGGATTCTTGTAGAGGATAGTAAAGGTTGAAGCCTCATTGCCATTCTCATCTTTGATTATATAATTCTCTTCATAGTCTTTAGTGTTGAGCCAAGACATTTCTGTTCCAGTAACAGGTGCAGGAACAGACCCATCTTTTGGTCTCCATATGTCAGAATTGTTGTCAAAGATATTGATTTGCACCGGACCTATCCAATAACCAGTTTCATTGTCTGAAAGATATTCAACAGAAGCATCAAAGAATGAAGCATCTGTTGAGATATCAAAGACTAGATATTTAGGGTCTACATCAGAAACATTATTGTACAAGAACTCTTTTCCAGCAGGAACAAGCACACCTTCATTATAGACAAGCATGCTTGGGTCTTGAGGATTCTTGTATATCTTGAACCAAGTATGAAAAAGAGAAGGGTCTACTAAAGTAGAATTGTTGTATTCAAAACCAGAAGCCCAGAAGTCAACCATAGCATGTCCTTGTGTAAGAGAATCTCTCTTGAAAAGAACAGGATATGCAGAAGCATCATCAGAATCTCTTCCTAATGTAAGGACTTTAGTCTCTGGTGTAGAATGCTTAAGTTCCTCTTCTGTAAGTGTTTGACTATTAGGTTCATAATAGTCAAACACATTTGCAGAAGATTGGTTTAAGTTATAATTGAATTCTTTAGTTCTGACTTTTTTCATCTCTTATTCTTGGTCTGAGATTGTTTCAGTAGAAGAATCTAACAAGATAATAGGTTCACTACCTTGAGCAATGACTGGTTGCATACTATCTATAGCATTGATAGTCTTAGTTTCAAAGACTAGACCTGTACTAGAGTTTTGTGAGAACTTGTCTTCTCTTTCAATCAGACCTATCTTGTTGCTTGATTTAGAAATCTTGACAGACTTAGTAGGCAAGATTCTTCCTGTAGCATTCTCATTCTGAACTATAGTGTATCTGTAGTACTTAGTGTCTGCTACAGCACCTACTGAACCAGAATCAAGCTGACCTTTAGCTCCAAGCTCAATAAGACAAGAACGAGGCTCTTCACTATTCTTAAGTGCCAATATGTTTGGCACTATAGAAGCTGTAAGAGAAGTCACATTGTTGTTGACATAAACTGTAGTTCCAATATAGTCAGTCTTGTTGATGATTGTTATTTCATCATCAACTTCAATATTAGGTTCAAACTGACCATTGCCTAAGTTCTTAAGAGTGAAATAAACCCAAGCATAATCTTTTACATCTTGTACTTCAGTAGAGCCTACATCAGAAACTTTGTAATAGACTTTGACTGCTAATGAACCTCTCTTCAAAGTATAGTCAAATGTAAGTCTCATATAGTTCTCAGTCTGTTCATCAGGCTCTAAAGTTCCATCAGCATCAACATTGATGATTTCATCATTGAATGCATTGTTGATTACAAAGACTAAACCAGAACTCAAGTAATCTGGGTCTATGCATTGACAAAATCTAACAAGCAAAGGAATGACCTTAAGGTAGTTGATTTCTGAATATGAGATTGAAGTGTCATCTATAGCTGTCTCATTGGTGGTCCTAAGCAAATAGTTGAGTTTGTTTATAGTAGACTCAGCAGTAGCTTGGAATGACTCAGGACTTATAATATACTCAATACTGTTAGTCTGTGTGTATCCAACATTTCCTTCAGAATCAATCACTTCAGACTTCTCTTCAATAGCCGTCTCTGCTAAGATGACCTTCATATTCTTGATAAGGTCCTGAATAGTCTCGTCAGAAACATCATAAAGATTATTAGTCTTATAGTTGATAATCTGGTAGTCATTGTCTTGTTTAAGGACTGACACGTCGGTCTTAGGCATGAAAGCACCATTCTCTCTGTCAAGACGCAAGACAGGTTCCTGATATGAATTCAAAGAAGTGTCTAAGAACTTGAATTCCATATAGTCATCTGTAGTGTCTTGAGTAGTAGGTGCTGTAAAGACATTAGACTTGACTGCAATGTCCGCCTCTAATGTAGAACAGTTTATAGCACCAAACTTGTTTGCAAGAATATTGTTGACCTTTTCTTTAAGGCTGATGACATCATCCATAACAGATTTCTGGTTGTTATAGATTTCAATGTACTTGTCAGCAATCTTCTTGGTAGTAGCTGCATTAGTGTTCAGAATCTCAATAGAGCGATTCAGATTATGCAGAACTTCATTGAAATCATCACCTTGAATAGATGCTGAAGTAGTCTGGTCATTGATGTAAGCATCTGTGTTGTCATAGATTGACAAAGTCTTGACATTGATTCTGAAAGAGAATCCAGTACCAAAACCATAGTCATCAGATTTCTTCTTAGTTAAAGGTGGAATATAGAAATTCAGATGAGCTCCTGAATTGTCAACACCATTGTTGCTTGAATAGACTGGACTGTCTAAGAAAAGGATTCCAAAGAGGTTAGTTGCTAAAGGAATCTTCTGTTGAGAATCATAGACTGTATAGTAAAGAAGAACTGCATTGAACTGGAACTCTTTATCAACAACATAACTCTCATTAGTGTTGATGTCATCTAATGTGATATCTGAAGTTATCTCTTCATTGTCTCTAGCACCATAAATTTTTCTAAGTTCTGAAATTCTCTTGACAAGTGAGACACCATCTACAGCTGTTTTCTTGAAGTCTTTTGGGTAAGCTGTTGGGTCTCGTTCTTCAGTTCCTATAGAATCAAATGACATAGAGAAAGAAAGAGTTTCTTTGTCAAATCCATAAGCTTCAATGTTCTCATCAGCCTCAAGGTCAGATATTCTCTTGTTAGTCACATAACATTTGTATGCTGAGTTTCTGTTGAGAGAAATTCCTTCAGCTTCCCACCAAGTCTTAGAAGTCATTTGCTTGTTTCCAAGATTGTCAGTAGTGAAGATATGAGGCAAGTAAGCATCATCTGCATTATCAGCAAATGGAATGTTTACTGTATAGACAAGAGAGTTATTAGTATTAGCATCACGACCTTCCAGATATGTAGCAGAAGAAGATGTATAGACTTCACCAAGCTTGTAATTCTGGTCTTCAACTTGCTTGAAGTACTGAAGTGGAGAACCATATGAAGTTGGAATATTGCAATAGACTTCATTAGACATTCCAAATTCACCAGATACAGAATTAGTAGCAGAGATTTCACCAAAACATTTTACAACTCTGTTATAACCTGTCAAGATACTAGAGACAGCTCCAGTAGAGTCAGTAATCTGTTTAGTTTCTGGAAACTCAGTAAAGTAAGTCTCATCTGTTCCAATATTAGCTTTGACAAATCTGATAGCACCAGTTTCAGACAACCACTTCCAGAAACATCTTTCAGATACAGTATTAGTAAGCTGGTAGTTATATGTCTCTTGATTGAGAAGAACGGTCTCAAAGTTCATGAGGTAGTTCTGAAGTGAAGCAGCAATCTGCCAAGATGAAGTTCTCTTAGTATTAGTTCCAAAGACCGTAGAAAGATGTCCTGGAATATTTGTAAGGTTAAAGTTATTTACATCAATAGAAGCATCTTGAGCAGCTACTGTATTGGCTGAAGGAAGATTCAAAAGAGCATAATGAGATAAAGCTACATTCTGGTTTCTTTGAAAAAGGTTAAGACCTATATCTTCTTGGCAACTTCCAAGACATACAAGTGTTCCACTATTATCTCTTAATCTTCTTATTAAAGGTGTTGATACAGACATCGATATACTTTTATTCTAAAAGTTCTGGTTATCTATTTCCACCTTTGGATAATATCAAAATTCTCTATATACTAAAAGTGGTTACTACCAATCATAGTAACCACCTGAAGTTTCTTTTTTAAACTAAAAGCTGTTGTCGTATAGCTTCATTTTGAAGTTCATTGAACAATCTTCGGACAAAACCTGGGTCTATATCCATCCTATGTGCTTGTTCGGCTCTCTTTTGAGAAATCTCATTGAATCTCTTAGATTGGATTATAGGCATATTATGTTCTTTCTTTGCTTTACCAATCTCTCTACAGACTCGGAATCTTCTCATCAGCAAAGTCATCATAGTGTCATCAATGACATCAATCTCGGTTCTAAGAACTTTCATGTTTTCTGTTGAGTCAAAATTGTCTCTGATAACTAACTGGTCTATGATAAAGTTCAAACTAGCCGGTTCTATCTGTTGTGCCGCATCAGTCCAGGCATGTTCTGGACTATAATGGCTCTCAATCATAAGACCATCAAAACCTAAGTCTAAAGCTTGCTGACACAAACTAGGTATCAGTTCTCTCTTACCAGAAATATGACTTGGGTCACAGAACATAGAAATATTTGGATAGCTTGATTTCAATGAGATAGGCAAAGACCATTCTGGATTGTTCCGGTAAATTCCATTGTCAATAGAAGTAAAACCTCTATGAATGACTGCAATATTCCTGAATCTTGCATTATAGAACCTTTCAATCGCACCAATCCATAATGCTAAATCAGGCGAAACAGGATTCTTGACAAAAATCCATTTTGAATTCTTTTCTTCTTCAGTGAACTTGTCAAACTCATCAGCTAAAGACTGGACGGCAAATGGGTCTGCTACTGTTCTAGCCCCAATCCAGAAGATATCAAATTCTTTAGTAGCTTTGACATGTTCTGGTTTAGCAACTTCAATAGCAATCTTCATTCCATAATCTTGTTTGACTTGATGTAGCCAAGGTATTGCATCTAGACCAACTCCACAGAAGCCACCTGGTTTCGTCCTTGGCTTCCAAACTCCTGCTCTGAATATCTTTATGCCTATTTTAGAAAGTTGAGCCGCGGTCTCTAAAACTTGTTCTTTAGTTTCAGCACTACAAGGACCAGCAATGATTTTAAGAGGAGATTTTTCTAGTTCAGGAATCAAAAAAGGATTTATATTTTCAAGCATATTTTTTATTTTTAAAATTAAATACTATATTCATTATATAGAAAAAGGAAGGTCCTATTAAAGAAACCTTCCTTTTTGCTAAGAATTATATGAATACAAACATTGAGTTTACTTATCATTGGAGCTACCAAAACCACATTTACCTCTTTCTGAAGGACTAAACTTGTCATATACAAACTGAGGAATCTGATTATATTCACTCAAATAAATTGGGAAATGAATAAACTGAACAATCTTTTCTCCGGATTCAATGCAAATATCTTCATTACCTGTATTGATTAAAGACAAATGAACTTCGCCTTGGTATTCATAGTCTACAACAGAAGAACCTACCACTAATCCTTTCTTGTTAGCAACACCTGACTTGTTGTTTGCAATCAAAGCATCTCCTAATCCAAACATCCAATTCAAGAATCTACGAATGATTCCTCGACGAATTTTAACTTTAATACCACTTGGAATCAAAACTCTTGAACCTATCGGAATCCAGATTTTCAGATTTTCTCCTAATGCTTTAGGTTCTTCAATCTTAATTCTGTCACCATTCTTATCTCGTAAGTCCTGTAAGAACTTCTTAGAACTTTCAGTGTATTCTAAACAAGAGTCTTCAGTAATATCAACATGTTCTTTTAAATAACACATTGGTATATAGAAATCTACACCTGCATCTTCCTTAGTGTTCCGATTAGGACTCTTTACATCTCTTGTTTTACAAAAATCAATTCGCATTGTATATATTGTTTTAATGATTTGGTTGCAAAATTACAAAAAGGTTTTAAACCATTGATACATATTGTATTAAAAATCTTTAAAACGATTTCCATCTAATGCCTGAAAATGTTCTAACACTTCCACCTCTTTCTAAAGACCAGCTTCTCAATGCAGTTAACATGTACACTACTATTGAGAAAGCCAAGAACATCTTGAAGTCATTCAAAAAAGACAAGAACACCGAATTAGCAGAAGATGGAAAAGTCATAGACCCAGGTCAAGAGTGTCCTATCTGCAAAGGACATATGGATTATCCAACTGAATCAGGTTTCTGTTCTAAGAAATGTGAGTCTGAATTCAAAATGGCTAAAGTAACTGGTGCCATCTGTGGCCTTAAAGACAAAGCTGAAAATGTCTTTCAATCTATATCTGACGCTGTAGAATATATGAACTCTTTGCTTGATATAGCGGTTGGAATTCCTGCTATGATTATAGATGTGAATGCAATTCCGATTGAGGCTTATTCAGCTTATTATATGAACAAGATTTATATACTTGAACTTCAGATTAAGCAGAAGATTAATGAAGTTCTTGTCTATAAGAACAAACTTCTTATTAAGATGCTCAAGCAGAATAGAGATGGTATTTCTTCAGCTGCAGATACTGTAGTAGGTGGAGCTTTGACAAGCATCAATGCAATAGTAGATGGAATCAATGTAGCTTTACAGGCTTTTGATGTTGCATACACGGCAGTCTATAACACATTAGTGAATGCAATGGTCCCTTTCTTATTGAAACCTGAAAGCATGAGTTTCTTCTTTACTCCAAGGTCTTTGACTAAAAAACCAGGAATCTTTGTGATTCCAATGTCTATCATAAACTTGAATGTAAGTGCTGTTGATGTTCTTAATGCCGATACTATAGAGAGTGTTATTGATATAGGTTTTCCTAAGATTCAGGATTGGGAATATTGTATGGACCCACAAGCATTCAAGGTCAGACAGATGTTTTCTGACCAGAATGCAAAGGGTATATATGATTTGATAAGTCTGATGGAAGTTTTATTCTATACAGGAAGTGAGCCATTACCTAAGTATAGTAAACTTAAACTGAGTAATCCATGGTACCTCATATTTCTTTTGACCGGATGGGGGCCAGCTAGTCAAATTTGCTTTGGAATTCCTGGGACCTTTTAAATAAATAATTTACAAAAAATAGGAAATCAGTTTGTGAAAATAGATTTCCTATAGAACCAATTAAAAAATTAGAAATTACAGATGAATACATTATAAGATAATGACCAAGTTATAGGTTTTTAGATTCTCTAGTAGCTCTTTGATATAATTCTAATTTAGCTTTCAAATCTAAATAACTTTCATATAATGGGAAGTTAAATGTTGATAAGTTATACAGATATGTAGAATAAAAAATGATTTTACCAGACTCATTTATTATTCTTTCTGTAACAATATTATCTTTTTCTAGGTTTTTTAATAATTCATTTCTTTCTATTTCAGCTAGATAAAGAAGTTTTTCTAATTTGTATATAAATTTTTTGCTTCTTTTTTCTAGTTCTTTATAGATTTTAAGCAAATAATTATTTGAATCTATTGGAACATTTAATATGTCATTTATAAATTTACCTATGACTTTTTTGGTAATATTCTCTATCTCAATTCTATCAGATGACATAATAGCCTCTTGAAGAAAATGCATTCTATTTAAAATAGAATTTTTATATTGGAACTTATTAAATTTTTTCTTTAATGCTTTATCATTCTTTTTTTCAACTGAAATATAATCTTGATAAGCGGTTTGTAAAAAAGCTTGGGATTCCAATGGATTCAAATAATAACAAAGCCAAGAAATAATTTCCATAGTAAAATATGGATTTTTCTTTTTGTCCTCTTCAGAGGTTATTCCATGTTTCTTTCGATAGGCTTCTAGTTCTTCATCCATTTCGGCAATAGAATATTTCTGGCCATTATCATAAATGTTTTGATTTGAACTAAATATTCCTTTCCAATTGATATATTGAAACAAATGAAATAATTCATGACGTAATACTCCAATACCAAAGATTTCAAAAACATCTAGAGAATTAGGAAGTATCAATTTTATTTCACTATATTCAGCGGTTCCATCTTCATTAAAGATTATTTTTAATGGGTCTACTTCACCTTCTGCTTTTTCTGTAGAAAGAGAAAGCAGAAAAAATATTCCTATAGATTTGATATAGTCAATATTAGATTGAAAATTCTCATATTTTATTTTATATTTTTTATCATCATCTTTATTATCATAATCTAAAGCTCCATCGACATCAGGATTTAAAACCCCATTAATATAATAATTTTGCTTGATATATTGAACTAGAGCATTTAGCAAAATGGCAAAATCTTTAGATTCTTTATTCTGGTCACTTTCTGCATATTTTACAGAAAATGCTTCATTAAGCAAATTATGAAATTCTTCTTTAATTTGTTCCTTTCTATTATGTAATGAAAGTTTAGCAAATTGTTTCATGAGAAATATACAGGTTTTTTATAGTTTGGATTAAAAAATGAATCAGAAAGAATTCTGAATTCATCAACTGTTTTAGGTTCTAAAAATATTCAGGCAAAGATAAAATAAGATTTGAAATTGCCGTTTCTATCATATTATTGTATAAATCATTATATTTTTTGTGTATAGATTTGTTTTTTATATTATAGAAATAATCTGCTTTAAATTCTATAATTCCATTATCATATTTTTTCTGAATAATAGTTCTATCCTTTAATAAGCTTCTTAGAATTTCTTTTTGCTCGGCATTTTTTAAAACTTTTAATTTAATAGAACGTATTCTAAAATCTAAATATTTTGGATAGATTTTCTTGATAATAGAATACAAATAATTATTTGTATTACTTTGAATTCCTAAAAGTTTTTCTATTTCTTCTCCGAAAAGATTTTTTAATTTTTCTTCGTACTTATCTTTTTCTTCTTTTTTAGCTTTAATAATTACATTTTTTAAAAAATTTAAAGCATAATATATTTTATCTAAATCAACCCAATAATAATTAATTTTTAAATTAGAATCTATATAATCTTTGACACAATATTCATATTGATTTTTCAATGAATTACGGATATTTTCCGAATTTAAACCTTTAAGTAAAAAATTTATTGTATAAGCTAATTTAAAATAATTATCTAATTGATACTTAAATTTTTTAGTGCTATTAGAATTTTCTATTAATCTTTTTTCTTCAGAGTTTACAATCTCTTCAATTCCTTTAAATGAATAATCATTCCTAATATTATTCCAATTATTAAACTGAAACAAATAAAGTAAAGAATGCTTGATTATAGGTTCTCCTTGAATACAGAAGTCTTCTTCTTTATCAGGAAAATACAAGTCTACGGTTGCTTGGTCTATCTTGTTATCTTCTTTAAATGATATTTCATTAATATTAATTTTTCCACTAAATTTTCTAGAGAAACAATCATTAGGAATAAAATGTAAAAATAATTTAATAGAAGACACCCAAGAAAAATTAGTAATTTCAATAAACTGGTCTATTTGAGTATCTTCTATTTCTGGATAATTAGATTCTATATCAGAAGAGATTTTCTTTACTGTATTCAATAATTCTGTTAGTTCTTCTTGGTTCTTATCATAATAGATTTTAAGATTCTCAGAATCATTTAGCATTTGGTAAAGTTCTTCTCTTAATTTGTCTTTTTTCTTAATATTTTCTAATGGCTCCAGATTTTTTAATTTTTCTTCAGGCAGACCAAAACTACCTAAAAATTCTTCTCTAGTTAATGTAATTTCAAATTCATTCATGGCTTGTACAATATTGTTGAATTATTCTTCTTTATTCTGTCTAACAATCTGATTTCTTCCTTAATTATCATCTGGAAATCCTTGACTTCATCTTCAAGAAACTTAGGCAAATCTCTTTTGACTTCTTTAGTCAAATCAAAAGGTGGAATCACAATATGAAAACCTTGATTTGTCTTTACTGTAAAAGAATTTACAAAATAGAAATCTCTCTTCTCTTCTTGTAAATTCTGAGTTATGAACTCTATGAATTTCTTTCTAACAGAATTGATGAAACCATCTTCATAGAAAGCGCCTGGGCTCTCAGGATTGATAGTTTCTAATGCAATGGAAGAATCATCAGGAATTTCAAATCCATCCTTATAATCAAAATCTATGACCCAGAACATGTTGTCTAACTTGATGTTAGCCTCTTGTTGTCTAGCAGCTATGTAGAAACATTCAGGCAATTGGTTCAATGTATTGTTGTTGATGTTGCTCCACTTGCTTATCAGATAAAGCATGCCATTGACTGTTGCTCTACTATCTTTAATGTTTACGTGAAAGTATGCTCTTGAATTAGTCTTGTTGCAATATTCAGTAATCTCTCCAGTAGGACTGCATAATTCAGTAAGTTCTTCAGAACTATAGACAGCAAACCACTTCAGAGTCTTATAAGGAATTTCTAAAGTAGGATTGTCCTTTCTTCTCTGGATAATCTCTATCAAGAAGAAAGGATGCTCATATGATTTGTCGTTTGCTACTCTGTTGAATATTAAAGATGCAAATGACTTGAGTTGTGTTAAATTACTTAAAGACTTATTCACTGTATTGTTTTTATTAAGTTTATAATTCAATTATTATGAATTATAAACACTCAATTGAGATTTGATTGAAAAACAACTAGAAAACTCCAGACAAAACTTATCTAAAGAAAGTCTATACAGCAATTTAGACTTTTTGAAAAAGTAATACAGCTCAATCAGGTCTTTATAGATAGGTTGTAACTCAAATTCTTCCAACGACTTGAGATACAACGTTCTAAAATCTACTAGGCTTGGTCGAACTATATTTTTTCTTATTTCTTTTGATTTGATAATGTATTGGTTATAGAATTCAAAAGCTCTACGTCCTATTTCTATAGAAGCTAAAACCATATCTGGTAAATTCAAACTTCTATATAAGAAATTACCTATAAAGGAACTATATTCTGGTTTAGACCTGATGAATTTAATTCCAAATATATTACAACGTTTTTCTAGATTAGAAACTAAGTCAGTTCTAATCCATTGATTATTAACTAACTTGTTGAAGTTCTTTCCTAAATTTTTATTTGAACCATGAATATTCAAATCTTCAATACTAAAAATCTGACATTTGTAATATAAAGCTTTGTTGATTAAGTTCTTAGAGACTTCAAAAATTTCTGTTCTTCTTTTATTATTTAGATATTTCCTTTTAGGATGAGAACTATTTAACTTTAAATCTTTTAGTTCTTTTTCTTTATCATTAAGATTCTTAAAGTTATAGATTCCTGATTTGACTACTTTGAATTCAGAAGAACTCTTCCAATCAACTATAGACCAACCTATATAATTAGGATTCAAGTCTAGAGCCATTACTCTGTTGGGAATATATCCTAATTCTTTCTTCTCATCTTTTAAGATTGCCTCATCAAAAGTCAGATAAACAAAATCATTATCGAGATAATATGTAATTGGATATTTCTTCTCAAGAAAACTCTTAATGTAGATTGCTTTAAGTTCTCTTGCATATCTTTTCTTAGAAGGTGATAAAATCTCTAAAATTCTATGTTCATTCTTAGAAGGTTTAAAAAGGATATTAAAGTCTTCTTGAATTGAAAACATAATATTTCCTCTAGTTGCGGCTTGACCAACACAACAAAGTTTTTGGAGTCTTCTTTCTCTAAGTTCTTCTTTTGAAATGTTTCCTTTAATCCGGTCTAGAAAAGCTTTTCTACCACCAAAGATTAAATAATTTTTAAATTGTTCTTTTTTAGAATCCCAAACTTTTAATAAAGTTCTTGCTTCTTGAAGAGCAGAACCTTTAAAAGAAGAATTCATTAAATCAACATTATTAAGCTTTAAATGAAGAATCTCTTTAGGAATCATTCCTTCTTGTAACCTATTAAAATAAACTTTAAAGACTGATGAGTACTGTCTTCTATATTCTTTAAGTTTTATAGAAGATTCTTCATCAGTCTTATATTTTAATTTTATAGTTATCAAGATAATAAACTTATGTTCATCTTATTTATCTAGGAATATTTTTGAAAAATCATAACCTGCTGTGTTGATTTCGTAAAAATCACAATTTAATTTCATATCTCTGCCAATACTCTCAACAACTAAATCATAAGACAATCGACATCTGTCTAGTCCTATGAACATAGTCTCTATCTCATTTCTGACATTGATGATAGACTTGTAATGATAATGGAAATGACCATAGAACCATTTCTTTATAGGAGTGTTATTGTCAACTAAGAACTTGTAAACATCTGTAATAATGTCTCTTTCTCTTTCACAATCTTTGTAGACTTCTTTATCCCAAATGTAGAATTGTGCAAGACCATGTTTAGATTTAGGTTCGCAAAAATTGGGTGAACTATGTGTAGCAACATAGTCTATGATAGGACTTTCTTCTTCAATGTACTGCTTGAATTCTTCAGACATTTCTAAAGGCATCTCTCCTTCCCACCAACTTGTTCCTTTGACTCTCCAACTCTTGTCTACTGAACGAGCTCCACCAAAACACAAGATATTGCCTTGTTCTGTAAGTATAGTCTGGTAATCTTTGATAATCCAAACATGAGGATAATAGGTCTTTAATTTTGGACAGACTTTGTCAAGGTTATTGAACCATCTAGGGTCATCATGGTTGCCTCTGACAAAAGCAACATAAGAATTCAGTTTAGACAAAGCTGTTTCATATTTCTTTAAAGTGTATAAATAATATTGAGGTTTATTGAAACCAAATGAAATGTCTCCACAAACTATTATAAGAGCATTCTCACCTAGTCTCTTGACATTATTCAAGAAAGTGTTGAACTCTCCATGTATATCTCCACAGAACAAAAGTCTCTGGATTCCTTTTTCTTTCAGATTGACTACAAACTTATTTGGTGACCACATTGTTTAAATTATTCTTTATCAAATTATTATATACAAAAAAGACCTAGCCGATTAAGCTAGGTCCAAAAACTTATTATTATGAAAAGAAAGAGAAAAAATTCTATTTGATTAGCTCCTTAAGGTCTTCAAGAACTTCTACTTTATCAGTAGGAACATTCTTGACAATTTCACCAGTCTCTAACTTGACTGTACATGTCTGAAGGTCTTCATTGATGCTTTGCAAGTCACCAAACATCTCAGTCTCAACTAACTTGACTTTGCCACTAAATGAAGTGCTTTCATTTATTCGACCATTATTATTCCATTCTTTAAAGAATTCATCTGAGAGCTTTATGTTCTTACCATACTTTTGTTTTTCTCCATAGAAGATTCCTTCTACAATTCTAGGAGCTCCTTCAAAAGACTTAATCTTATTGTAATTACAGTTAAAGTTCCCTCTGACTATATCAGGTGAATTCTTTAAAGAAGTAAGTTCATTGAATGAAATATTGAAAGAACCATTAACAGTATGGAACTTATATGGAATGACTTTCAGATGCATAGATGACAAGTCCACTGGTCCATCTACAAAGATTCCATCTTCTGAGATTGTATAGTTTTGAATACCATAGAAATCTAAGAAAGCTTTTATAGCTTCTCTTTGTTTCAAGAACCTCAATTGTTTCTTAAGGCTTTCTTCAGCTGCATTGTAGTTGTCATCTTCTAATTTGTCTTCATCATCAAAATTAAAAGCTTCAGTAAGTCTAGAAGATTTAGAATTTATATGGTAAATTTTCTTGCTCATAGTTAATAGAAATTATCAATCTTATCTATTATTCCTAGACTAGTCTTCTGCATCTTTAGCACTCAAGTCTCCTATAGAGAAAGGCTTGCATTCTAATATCTTGACTCTCTTTACTGTAGGAAAGAACAAGACTTCTTCGAACAACCTATGGTATTCCTTAAGTTTAGGATTGAATCCATCATCCATAAGGACCATACCTTCTATAGTAGGAAGCTCTTTGATGTGATTATAGATTGAGTCTATGATAGTTACATTCAAGTTAGAATTGATATAAATGATTCCCTGCAGTCTTTTAGATTTAGCCTGAGTTTCTATCAACTCACTAATGTAATTATTAGCAAAGTAGACATTACTTGGTTTGTTCATGTTCAACTTAAGACCTTCTATAATTGCTTTAATGTCCAAAATATAGAAAGCACTCAAGTTGACAAAAACATTCTTTATTTTTGAAACGGGCTCGACTGTCAGGTAAAATTTCATTTCATTACTGTTGTGTACTAGAGGAATATGCAGCCTTTAAAGATTCTTTAATTGCTTTCTTGATTTCATTGACATCCAACTGGTCAATGATAATATCAAAGAATTTTTCAGAATCAGCTTCATCGTATTCGTCTTGAATCAATGTATATATTGACTTTCCTGGCAACTGTGCTTTTATCTCAAGATTACAGATTCCTTCTTTCTTCTTGCACTTGTCAATAAGAATGAAGACTGGGTCATTCTCACTAAATGTTTTAGTTCCTGAGTCTTCAGGTTCTCCTTGTTCAATAGGTGGATTCTGTTCACTTTTCAAATGGTTGAACAATTCTTCAGTATAACCAACATACTGTTCAGAACCTTTTATAAGGCCAATCTTATCAATCTGGTCCACTTGGACTGACCAAGTTCCACCTTGTATAGGTGAAATGTTGATGAATACTGGTTCTCCTGGATTTGGCTTATTAATAGTAGCATTTCCAGCTGAAAGACCAGAGACAATACCTGGCAAATGTTCTTTAAGGCTTTCAGCTACAGTATTCACATCTTTACGAAGTTGCTCTACCTGTTCTGGTGCAGGTTGAGCTACAGCTATAGTAGGTTTTTGAGGTTCTGACTCAATACCAAACTTACTTAAGTTACTTCTTCTTATAACTCTAGGTGGGATGCCAATTTTTTTTGTAACTTCTTGATGAGGTCCTTTCTCTCCTTTAGGGTCTAAGTATGGGTCTGGTATTTCCCATTCTTGGCCATTTTTGTCTATAGCTTTCTTAGTTTTTGGAATGACTACTTTGTCTTGGAATATCCAGATATTCTGAGGGTCCGAGACCTCTGCCATAATCTGGTGGTTCTCAAAAGCTTTAGTGTCATTCAATGGAGAGCAAAACTCAACATTGCATTTAGTTCCATCAGCAAAATGGAACAATGTCATGTCTACATCTTCTTCAATTGCTACAAGTTTAGTTACTTGACCAAGTCTTTCTTTATCTAAATGCTGGAAAAATTTTTCTTCAGTGACCTTCTGCATAATATTTTTAATCAGGTATTGTTACTTTTTTAGTTTTTATAGAATTGATTGTTATTTCTTTTGGATTATTCAAGGATGATTTTGCCTCGATACTCATCATCATATTCTCTTTTCCACTCACACTCTTGGTACTCTTCTTTCTTCGACCACTCCAAAAAATCTTCTCTAAATTTCTCAAGAGTCGTTTCAAAATATCTTTTATAATCTCCATGAAATGACAAGTTAATTGAATTTTCAAAAGAAGCAAAAGTATGATTAGTTCCTTTAACTCTAAAACATACTGAATTGAAAGGGTCATACTGACCTACTCTCAATATAGCATATTCAACTTTTAAAGGACCTTTCCATCCTTTAGGATTAACAATCATTTCTTGTTTAGGTCTTTCTATGAAAGTTTGATTAATCCACACTTTTCTTTTTCTCTTTTTGAATCATTAAAAATTATATGACCTAACAGTGCTTTTGATTTTGATAATCAGGTTTCTTATTTTCTTCTTGCAAGTCTTCTATGCACTTGACAATTTCTTTTCCTTTACCTCCAAAGACTCCAGATACTTTACGCAATCCAAGCAATGAAGCTCCGATACCAAAGAGAAGCATAAGCTTGTCAATAAGAGCCATTATAGTAGTAGCTTCTGGAAGGTTGAACAAGTAAAATATGATAAGGACTATCAAGAACAACATTGAGACTAGACAAGCAAGAACTCCACAGAATCCAGTTGCTGAAGTCTCTCCATTAAATCCTGAAGTGACTAATTCAATCCACTTGAATTTTCTCTTATGAGTTCCGTTTTCACATACTGTGCACATAGCAAAAATCCAGTTTAATCATCTTAACTATCTATAGGTCAAAATGTTAAACTGGATTTTGAATCAAAACTTAATCTATTATGAAACAATTGTCATCCAATTGAGAGTCCAAACTCTTTCAAGAATTCTTCCTCTGTATAAATCTTAATGCCTAATGCATTAGCCTTATCAACTTTATTCTGTCCTGGTTTAGCACCTGTAATCAAGTAGTCAAGTTTCTTGTTGACACCTGAAGCATAGATACATCCAAGACCTTTATAGAACTTCTCAGTATTCTCTCTGTTAAAATAAGATGAAGTTCCAGTGAACAAGACTGTTTTTCCTACTAACTCTGGGTTCGCCTGGGCTTCTTCTTGGACGGGTTTCTCTTCTTCTATAGAAACTTTCAGTCCAAACTCTCTTGCACATTCCAGTGAGTCATCTTGACGTAATCCCCAGTAAATTTTCTTAGCAGTGATTTCACCAATTCCTTCTAACTTCTGGAAATCTTCTGTAGAAGCATCCATCAATGTGTCAAGGTCCTTGAAGTGGTTTGCAATCAGTTTAGCTGTGTTCTTTCCAAGAGAATCAATACACAAAGCAAACAACAAAGCTTCAAATGGTCTTTCTTTTGATTTCTCAACTTGTTCAAGAATCTTCTTGATGGTTTTCTTGCCATAACCTTTAGGTAATGAGTTGACAATCTCATCTACGGTAAAGCAATCAGCTAAACCATAAAGGTCTATTGGAGTCTCAACAATTCCATATAAGATAAGGTCATTAGCTACAGCTGGACCAATACCTTCAATATTCATAGCATTCTTAGAACAGAACTGTACAAGACGACCTATTCGTTGAGGTATGCACATTTCTCTTTCAGGACATTTCCAAATAGCTCCTTCTTTGACTAAAGTGGTCCCGCAATCAGGGCAAGTTTTTGGAAAGATTATCTTAGCACCTCTAGTTCCTTGAGCAATGTCAATGTTGATTTTCTCTTGGTCTACACCTATCACTTTAGGAATAATCTCTCCAGACTTCTCAACATAGACATAATCACCATAATGCAGGTCAAACTTGTTGATGAAGTCTTCATTGTTTGCTGTAGCTCTAGAGACAGTAGTTCCAGAAATGAAGATAGGTTCTAGATTAAGAACTGGTGTTATAGCTCCAAAGGTTCCTACAGAAAACTCTACAGACAAGATTCTTGTAGACTGGTTTTCTGGTGTGTACTTTCTAGCTTTGACCCATTTAGGTGCAGTAGTCCCAAGACCAAGTTCTTCTTGAATCTTCTTAGAGTTGACTTTGATGACAGCACCATCACATTCATATTCAAGAATGTTTGCAAGTCTTTCAGTCTCATTGAATTCATTAAGCCAGGCAATAATCTCTTCAACTTTTGAAGAAATGAAATACTGATGTCTGAAGAAACCTAAAGTGTCTAGAGAAAGCAAAGTCAGTGCTTGGTTTCTGAAATCTAAATCATTATTAGGAACTAAGTTGTCTATATAAGCTGAATAAGCTGCAAAGATAAGCTTACGTTCTTTAGTTATAGCTGGATTCAACTGTTTCAAAGAACCTGAACAAGCATTACGAGGATTGACAAAAGGTTTTTCTCCATTCTTTTCTCTTTTCTTGTTAAGTTCTTTGAAAACCTCTACTGGCATAAGGACTTCACCACGGACTTCAATGTCAAGTGGATAAGGAAGAACTTTAGGGATGTTCTCTATTTGATAGACATTTGCAGTCACATCATCACCAGTGATTTGGTCTCCACGGGTAATCCCTTGTTTAAGCCTTCCTTTCTCATAAATCAAAGAGACCGCAAGACCATCATATTTAGGCTCACAAGTGAACTGTACTTTATCTTTGCATTGAGCAATGATTCCATTAAGCCAGTCAATAAGCTCTTCATCTGAATAGACATTTTCAATTGACTGCATAGGAATCTTATGCTTAGCTTTTTTAAATTCTTTCTGAAGGTCTGAGCCTACATTCAAAGTAGGAGAATTAGGAAAGGCATAATGAAGTTCATCTTCCATATCCTTCAATTCTTTAACCTTCATATCATAATCATAATCAGTAATAAGTGGAGACCCATTACGATATGATTTTTCATATTTGATTACTAATTCAGTAAGACTTCTTAAGTTAGAAAAATCAATTTGGTTCATAACAGTAAGTTTTAAGTTTGATGCAAATATAAGTTAAAAGATTCAACTAAAAAAATCCAGTTGAATCTTTTAACATCTTTTTACATATCATCAGTTCTCCATTGGATTTCAAAGATTCCAGATTCTTCAATCTTAGCAATCTCATCAGCTTCAGCATACATTTTCCAATCATCAGGACCAACTTCAACACCAGTACAAGGAATATAATACTTAGTTCCTGGAGTATATTCTTTACTAGGGTCTTTAATGTTCACTTTACTGAACCATCTTCCTGTGTAAACACCATCTTTAGTTTCTCTTAGAGAACCTGACCAGCACATTGGATTCTCTGAACGGTCTTCTTCAGTTCCATCAAATCTTTTAACCAGAACTTCTTTCTTAACGAAGCAATCAATATCATAAATTCCTTCTTTATCTTTGAAGATAGATGAACAACGACAGTTTTGATAGACTGGACCTTTGTCATCATTAAATCCTCCTATTAAATTCCATTCGTTATCAGCAAAAGTAAGTGGAGTCAATGGTTTGAATTGGACTAATCGATTGAACATTGCTAACAAATGACTGATAGAACCACCTGAATGACCTTGAGCTGATATTACGGTCAAAAGCTCTAACAAATCATCTCTGAACATCTTTCGTTCATCTTTTGAATATTCTGTGTAACCTGCAATATCAAGTTCAAACTTAGCCCATTTAATCAGATTAGAATTTTTCTGCCAATACTCTACTGCTTCTGGATTTACTAATTGTGGTGGTTCATTTATTACTCTAGCTTCGCAAGGGTTACATCCAGAATCACAACAAGGCTCACAACAATTACAAGCTTTTAAAGGTTTTTCTTGTTCCATTTTTCTTTTTCTTTATGTTTAAGACAAAGAGTCAAAACCTACTCTATTATAAAAGCAAGGTTCTCCTTCTTCATCAGTTAGTTCTAAACTTTCAAGGTCATATTCATTTGTAGATTCATAAACCTTGACTACTCTGCATTTCTCTCCAAATAGGTCCACTACAGAACCTAAAACAAAGACAAGTTTCTTCATGGTTTTTCAATTAGTCTAAAGTCCTGTTTTCAGAATTCCACTTAGCAAATTCCTGACCTTTAGTTTTCTGTTTGAAATATTCTATAATCTCTCTCAACTCAATAAGTCTATTCCTAGCTATCTTAGAATCCCAGCCAACATCAACTCTCAAATCTGGAACACTTTCATTATAATCATCTATAGCTCCATGACAATGTCCGTGCAACATGATAGCACCAAAATGCTTCCTATTCCAAGTCAAAAGTGGATAGTGACATAATGAAACCTCATATGATTCTCCTTCTAAAACAAACTTGACATGCTCTAATCTTCCTGCTGATAAGAAAAGACCGCATTCAATAGCTTCTCTATAATCTTTCTCTCTATCATGGTTCCCAAACAAATAAATGATGTTATGAGTAGGAAGATTTAAGAAGAAATTTGTTATTCTGGTCCTTTGAGAATTCCATATAGTATCTCCAAGCAAGATAAGAAAGTCTTCAGGCTTTACTTTATCATTAATCTCTTTCATGACAGCATCGTAGTTCTCTTGAACATTTGCATATGGTCTACTTGCATGCTTGATAGCATTAGCATGAAAAAGATGAAAGTCTGATGAGAACCAGATTTTGCTCTTCTGATAGGTATTGTCTAAATCTATAATGTGGTTGAATTTCACTGTAGTAATTTTTAAGAATAAGAAAGAGAGCTTTGTTGCTCTCTTTCTATTTTACTAAGAAAATGCTTTTTCGATTAGACAAGATTCAAAATCTTAGTATAATCATCAACAAAGTCTTGAGCTTTGAAGACAATGTAATCAGAAGTGTCAATCCCAAGTTCCTCTTCACCATTCTCTCTTCTGACAGCATTCTTTTCTTCAAGTTCCTGAAGCATCTTATCGTAATCTTCTAATGAGATGACTTTATCAGCTTTTCTTGCAAGAGCGTTAAGCTTGAGCATAAGTTCAAGGTTCAACTCTGGATTAGTTGCATAGAACTTACAGTAGTTGCCAAGTTGGTTGCTATAAACATTTGCTACCGGAATTCCATCCCAATCAAAGTCAATGACTTTAATCCATTGTTCTTTCAAGTCAATCAAAGCGCAACAAATGTTTTGAGACTCTGATGTAAGCTTGATTTGTTGAACAACTTGTTTTGGTTTCCAAGTTTTATCTTCCTGTGGTTTTTTTCTATAAGTGAAACCAAAGTTAGCTTCCATTGTGTTAAAGTGCTGACCAGAGAATGAGTTAAGATTCAAGAGAACATATCTCCATCCATGAGCAATTGCATCTTTAACTCGTACATCAATATATTCAGCACAATCACCAACTACGTGACGGACGTCACCAGAATAAGTTGCATAAGCAGCATTCTTGTTGCAAGTGTTCCAACCTACACTTTCAGACTTTTTGTAATCTTCAGAGACAAAATATCCATGAAGGTCCAAGTCAATAGTTCCATGTGGGTCATACCAATGAGTATAGAAACGAACAGTGTCTTCATTGTTAGGTCCTATCTCCTTGAATGGAATTTTATATCCTCTAGGAATAGTAAGCTTTCCTTCATTCAAAGTTCTCATGTCTGTTGGGAAGTACATCTGAGCCAAATCAGAATCAAGAACAACTGTCTTGCCGGTCCAAGATTCTTTAGTAGACAAAGTATTTACCAAAGCTTTCATGATAGCACCTTTGATAGACTTGACTTCAGTTTCAGCCAATGGTGTCAATTCTGGCAATGAAGTTCTTTTTCTAGAACCTGGAGTAGTCACAAATCTAGGCATTGACTTAGTTCTCTTGTCAATATGAGTGTAGAACTCAATAAGAGTTTTAGATGCAGCACCTTCAAGAGAACACATTGCATTGATAAGAGCATCTTTAGACTTCAGGTCAGAACGTCTATAGATTGAATCAAAACGACGAATGAATTCACCAGGTCGTTCAGAAACTTTAGCTATAATATTCCTCATATCACAGTTCTCTTTCTTTCCTCCAAGCTTTCTGTACAAGTCAAGAACATGAGAATTCCAAGACTTCAGTTCCATTTTGTTATTTCGAAGCTCATCAAAGAACTTGAAAGCATTCTCATATCTAGAAGCATACTGACCTGGATGTAAAATTTCACCAAGACGAATCCAACGACCTTGATATTTTCTGGCATCAAGAACACAAGCAGTAACACCTTTCAAAGAAACTTTCTTCTCAATCATCTCCAAGAAGTACCGACGTTCTGCTCTAGTCATCTTCTTGAATTTGAATGATTCTCTTTCTGGATTCTCTATCTTCTTATCAGACCAAACATAAGATGGGTCCTTGACCATCTTCTTAGGAAGGGCAGGCAATGTGATATCACCACCTTGTCTGTAAACAATAGTTCTGAGAATGTCATTAATTGTTGTAGAAGAACTTTCAACAAATTCTGGATATTGGTCCAAGAAGATGCAAAGATTTTCTTTGAATGGAATTGACATAGTCAGAATGTCCAATTCTTCTTTCTTGTTAGCTAAGAACCATTCAATACTTTCCTTATCAAAAGGAGTGATAGAGTTCTTAGAACCACAGATTGAATAGAAAATATTCAAAAAGTCATCATAAGATATTCCTTTAAGTGTCACATATGAAGGACAATCAAAGACGTCTTTGTTCTTCATGTCTTGGTATTTCTTAGGTACACTAGGCATCCAAGTTCCCATTGACATATAGTGAACAATCTGGTCAATCAGAAGTTCAATTTCTGACATGTCTTGAACCTGAGCTGGAAATCCACCATACAAAGGCTTCCAATCGTGGTCAGCACCTAACAGGTCTTGTGCATAACTAAGGACATTGCATGAAATTCTCTTAGCATCTTCTTCTGTAAGAGCAGCAAGAACATTAAGCTCAATCATGTAACCAAGGTTCATCAGCTCATTTTGAAGAGCTACGACATAAGGTCTTTCTGAAAAGAAATCCAGAATTTCTTCTTTAGGCTTTTTAGAGAAGTCCTTATCAAGATTCTCAACAATGACTGCATTTTTCTTGAATGCAATCAACTCTTTACTCAAAAGTCTTTTTCTCTGTTCCATAACGTTTGTAAATTTTTAAATCACTATTAAAATAACCAAATTCTTTTTTTATATGAAGATTTTACTCATTCGATTCAATAAGTTGAGGAAATAATTTTTCAAAAATCTTCTTAAGATTGTAAGCAAACTTGAACTCGTCCTTTGAATTCTCAAAGATATAGTCATAAGTGAAGTTATCATAAAAAGATTCAGGAACTCCACCTACGGACTTCTCATTGAAATCACTTTCAATTTTAATAAAGATTGCTCCTTTGTCTTTCAATTCCTCATATTCATTTTGAAACCTGACATCGGTCACTATCAATACATAACCAGGAGAACCTTTCATATTTTTCTGATTATAAAGATTAAATTCCTTTTTAGAGAAAAGATTAGAAATCCAGAAATTGTCGCCAAATGTATTTCTCATGACATAGGTGCCATAGTAAGTTATCAAGTCACGAATCTTCATGAAAACCCTATTAGCACCTAATAATGATTTAACTGTTCGTTCTTCATCAGAACTTGGTCCACCAAATACATTTGTGTACATTACATTGGCATATAGCTCATCTGAAACTATAATATAATCAGTCCCTTTAGGAATGTCTTCTTCACTTTTATAAAGTTCTAATGTAGACATGTTGATATAAGCATTGTCTTTATAATAAGAATCATGAAGCCAAGTCAAAGGAACATTGAATGTCACTGAAATAGATTCTTTGAGCTGGTCTGCAAAAGCTAACCTGAAAACATAATTGTCTTCCTCTTTATACTCATCAATGAAGAATTCAGTAAAAAGTTGAAAGTATTTAGGTGATACTGGTTCTAGAGTATTTGAATAATACTGAGCAACTACTTTATTGTAGATGAACTTCAAAGCTTTACAGAAAAAGTCTTTGCCAGAACCAGCAGGTCCATATAATGCTATAAGTTTATTTTCCATGAGGTTTCTATTTTTAAGTACTTTGCAAAAATAACAAAAAGGTTCCTAAAAATAAAAATCTTTAGAAACCTTTTAACAATTTTTAAATTTAAGAGTGAAAACTCTCTATTTCTTTGAGACGTTTGAAAACATCATCAATTGAATTGACAGTGCAAGTATAAAGATTTCCAATTTCTTCAAACTCTTCAGCTGGTTTGTTGTTCTGAGCATTTCCTATGACAGGAATAATCTCATAAAGATTATTTCCATAATCAAGAATAAAAGCTCCTAAACCATTACTAAAGAACCTTGCAGCTTCTTTAATATGAGAGTTTTCTTTTTGTATAAAAACTAACTGGGTTATATCCATGCTATCTGGCTTTTAAGATTTTGTCTATCCATTCTTGAACAATCTCTTTCTTATTAGGTTCATAGTAAGAGATTCCAAGAATATCGCAAATCAAGTTATGATTGTCAAAATCAGAATTGTTCTGAAGTTTTTTGACAATCTGGTCCTTTTCTAATTCAGCTTGAGGTACTTTATGTAGATTTCTAGCTTCATACTCATCAATGATATCTTGGTCTGAAGCTTCTTCTAAGACATCATCAAGAACATCATCAACTTCGACTTCAACATCAGCATAGTCATCTAACTCTTCTACCCAGCAGTTCGCAGTTACTGTACTCATAGTCTTCTTTATTTTTCGGTTCCTACTATGACTTCTTTCTCGTCAATAATATGTTCTGCAATAGTATTGAACAGTTCTTTGTTTTTGCTTGTAGACAAGTTGTCAACAGTAATGAACTGGTCTTTCTTCAAGATATTCTTTACAGCTTCTTGATAGCCAACCTGCTTAGAATAGTTGTCAATTGGGTTATAAATCGAATAGCCAATCAGCATTCGGTACTTACCTTCAATATCAACAGATTTTTGTGTAAGACCTACAACAGTCACCTTATGGCAAGCATATTTGGTAGTTCTACGTTCCATGTCAGTAAAAGCAGAAGTCTCTGTGATTACAGCAGGAATCTCGGCTGGTCTATCAGAGCGATATGTATAGACTGCTTCAATTTCATATTCACGAAGCAAGTCTTCAATTTCTTTGTTACGAGCAATTCGGTCTTCTACAACCTTACATTTCAGTGCATCTCTTTTCTCTTTTCTTTTCTTAGAAATTTCAGCACGCTTCAGTTCAATTTCTTTCTCACTCAATTTTTGATTAGTTTCCATATTCTTTTTTCTTTTAAAATTTAAAACACTAAAAATACTCATCACTTTTATTTTACTTTTGTTCTTTAATTCGATTGACTATCTTCTCAATTTCTTCCTCATATTTCTGTTGATTCTCTTTCTCAATCAAAGCGTTGATGATAGATTCCATAAAGAAATTATACATGCTTGACAATGATGTATAGACTCTGCTCATACCAAACTTCCACTTTATCTGAGAGAACTTAAACCCAGGATATTGGCAGAAAACATTGAACAATGCATCTAGAACAATGACTACTAAAGGATTCTCAATCTCAAGACCTTGGTCTTCAAAACCTTCTTCTAAGAACTTAGAATATTTCTCATTGAAAGATTCTTCAGTATAGACTGTAGAAACATTGTTATTGTAAATAAGGTCTTCTAAAACTTTTAAATCAACCATAATTAAAACAATTCTTTAATTTCAAACTTGTGGTCATAATTTACGCTTCTCATATCTTGGTACAAAAGTGGGTGGACCAACCTATCATTTATAATCTGAACTGCTTCTTTAGCAGAAAGACCTAACCTATGCAGATTCCTGAGAAGGATACTGTCAGGATTGTTGTTCAAAACATTCTTGAATTCTCTGAGCCAATCATCAATACTACCACATATTGTACAGTTTGCATTTGAGACTGGTGAGACCATCAAGTTCTTTTCTCTGTTCTTCGTAGTGAATCCGCCTTTTGAATTGAAAGAAAGAATTTCATACATTTGGAATATCTGCAAGTCTTCAATGAAGAACTTCTTAGATTTCACATCTATATCTTTAGAACCAAACTTCTCTATCAGAATAGGAGTAGTCAGCTTGTCTACTTTCTTAAGTTTTCCTTCTAATCTGTTAGGTTCTCCAATCTTAGTTAGGATGTTGTCTAACAAGGAATCTAAAGAAGAAGTCCCAAATGAATAAGTGCTAGTATATGTCTTGTTCTCTAAGTAAAGCCAAAAAAGTTCTTGGTTGTACTTTTTTTTAGTCTCTCCAATTCCTAATAAGAAATCAGGAAACTCATTAGAACCAAGGGGCTCACTCTTTATAATGAAGAAGTACTTACGGCCATTCTTCAAGGCTTCTTTATAAGAAGAGTATTCAAGAGCATTCTTTACTTCAAGTTCAAGTGTCTTGCCTGTCAGTTCACAAAAGGAATATAAAGGCTCACTCTTTGGAAACAACTTGTTAGTATGCTCTACTGCATAAGCAGTAAATTCTGCATTTTGCAAATGCTCTTTGATGTACTCAATAATTTCTTTAAACTTCTTATTCTCTGTCAGGACATTTTTGTTCATGAACTAATTTTTTGTAATATGTTAGACTATCTTTTATTTCATTCATTTTATGTTCAGGAACCAAAATGATTTTTTCATTTGGGCTTGCCCACAAAGAATCTTTAGAATAAACTGTATGATAGCCATTATGACGGTCAAGGACATACCTATAAAAACTTTTTTCTTTATAAATCTTATCCACTAACATTTCTGTACTATAAAGCTTTGCTGCTTTTTCATCTTTAACAAGTGTAATGATTATCCATCCAAGCCCATATCCGACCACTCCTACGGTCAGAAACACAATTGCAACAAATACTATTCTCTTCAAATGTTCCTTTATTGTCATGATTCTATAGTTTTTATCTGTTCAAAACCACACTTAGCACTCTCAGTGCCTTCCATTCCTTGGATGTATTTAGGTCTGCAATTCTTCTCAAGCCAATCATGCATTCTCTCATAGACTCTAGCTCTGAGTTTTAACCAAGAACCATCACATGTCTGGACTCCATCTTCTAGGAAATAGTGTCCATCATCTTCACCAAGAACACTAATCAAAACATGGTATTTTTTCTCATGCATAGGACCAGGAAAATAATAACTTTCACAATAAGCTACAAGACCAAAACACATGTCTAACTCATAGTGTCTCCAGTCTTCAGTATTCTCTCCTAAAGTCAATGTCTTAGGTGCTTCATCAAACTGATTGTATCGACTCAAGTCTTGTTCTACAATTTCTTTTGTTATCTTCATGTTATTTCTTTTTTGTTTTCAAATGTTCTTCTAAATCATGACAATAGGAAGAACTTCCTTTAGCAAGCTTCAGTCTTCCTTCAACAAGAATATACAAGTGTGTCCAAATAAGATGACTCCAGAAAATATTAGGTTCTTTGTCGTATCTCTCATAGAAATTCTTTATGTATTCCATTGATGAGTTGCATGATACTAGATTAGTCAAATCATCTAACTTGACTTTACTGAACTTGATGTCGAGTGGTTCAGCATGGCCATATTTCCATATAGGTTCTTTAGCACTCAAATAAAAGTCATACAAGGCTTTCAAGAACATAGTTTCTAACTCCTCTTTTGGATTTTCTTTATACTGTCTGAATAATCTATCAGCCTGAAAAAACCGCTCTCTAACTGAACTAGAAGTTACCGTAGGTGCTACAACTTCTTCTATGCTTTTAGGAAGCACTTTGAACTCTTTAGGAACAACTTTTCTTTTCTTAGGTTCCTTCTTCTCTTTAGTTTCTTTCTTTACTGCAGTTCTTGCCATATCTTTAAAGTTTTTTCGTCTTTGATAATAGTATCAGTCAACAGCTTTCCACATTCTTCTGTTACAGAAAAAGCATATCCAAGGTCATTAGTCTTGTCATAGACCTCTATAAAATAAAAAGGACCATAATGTGTTTCTACAGATTGAATAGAAATATTCAATAATGCATTGTCAGAATGCTTCATATAAGTCAGAACATAATCTGTGTCTTTGAAACATAACTCCAAGTCATTTTCCCACAAGTGTTCTGCCAAATCTTTCAGGTCTCTGATAAGCAACTTCCCAAAAGATTCATTAAGACAATCTTTCAGAATATCATAGAAATCTTTTGCTAACTTATTGTTAACTTTGATTCCACATTTTAAACTTTCTAAATTAGCACACATATCTTTAAGTTTTGATTTATTGCAAATGTACAACAATATTTTAAAATAGGAAAATGATTAACAAGATTTAACTAAAGAAAAACTCCTCTCCTAAATTCTCGCTAGAACCTAGAAGAAGAGAAAAAATACATTTTGAAACATTGAATATCGTTACTGGCTTTAAAGTACCAGTAGTGAACGGCTGACCGTAACTATCTTTCGCGGACTCATACTTACAGCTTTTTATTTAATGGTGGCAGCTCACCTTTATGACTCATTAGTCCCAAAGATACTTAGCTATTCCAAATGAGCAATGACAGAACTAAGGCAAAAGTTCTAGAGGAAAGGCTCGAACTTTCGTGTGACCAACTACCCTTTCTACAAGGTATAAGCTTGAGGGGATACTCTAGAATTAAAAAGGTAGCCCAGTCCGGAGTTGAACCGGAGACTTTTCAGTGAAAATGAAATGACAGTACCACTTATCGACAGGGCCATTAATAATAGATTTCTCTATTTTGTTGGAAATCTGTGGCTTGAACACAGGACCTCTACAGTATCAGTGTAGCGCTCTAACCAACTGAGCTAATTCCCAATGTGTACTTATCATGAATACTTAAATCCATTAATAAGTACTGAATTTTCTATGAATCACTTTTCGGAATCTCGCTGACAACTGATTGGATTTCTTTTATCTCTTAGACTTATAGAGACCAAGAGCAGTCCGCTTTACACACCATTAGGTTACCTACTTTCAATTTAAAGTCATTATCAATTTCGTTCTTAGCGCATCACCTAGCGACACGTTAACCTACGTCTGTGATTCTACGCCTTTTTATAGAAAAATTTCTTAGTTTGTAAATTTCTTTTCAAGACTATACTTTTGCTCTACCGCCTGAGCTAACCCCCCAATAAAATATAAAATGTGGAGGGTCTTGGAATCGAACCAAGGACACAAAGTTCCGATTTAGTAGAAGTATGAAAAAGAATACCCAAACTTATTTTTAAGATGATTATTAGAAAACCTCGAGGAATTTCATTTATCTAAATGTATTAATCTTTTCCTATCTCTTCTATAGAGAATAATCTCTACACCGTCAGTCGATATCCATTTCTGAAAATAATCATCAAAAGTTGAAGATAGAAGATTTGAACTCCTAATTTCAGGACCAAAACCTGATGTGTTACCAATTACACCAATCTCCAAGGTTCCTCATACCGTATTTGCACTTTCCTCGTTTTTACGTTTTAAGCCTTATCAAAGATAAAGTAGGGTACCGAGATTTCTTAAACAATTGTCATTATATCCAATCATAATCAGTGGAGCTGGTGGAACTCAAATCCACGACCCTCTGCGTGCAAGGCAGATGCTCTAGTCAACTGAGCTACAACCCCGTTATAAAATTCTTTCTAAATTCTGCAATAGGTTTTGCACCTATTAGGATTCCTTTAAACAACCAGCGCTAATTGTGAAAAGAAATTTGTCAGTACTTTCAGAAGATTTATTACCTCGCTAAAGGGAACTCTTATCGAATAATGATTCCGCATTGTCCAGAAGTTAGCTATTCTTCTGTTTTAGAATTCTATCTTTATGTCTGACACCATGTCAATCTTATAAGACACTGAGCATGCGCTTCATAAGACATCCACCTTACTTACTAAGTAAGCCTGCATAAAGGAAGTTTTTCTCTGCTTCCACAAATCTAAAAAGAATTTTTATTTTTAAAAAAAATTAGAAATTGAATTAGTATAACCCCGGGTAAAGCCAAGTCTCGCCTATAACAGACGAAGAAGTGAAGTAACTAAATTCATATCCAATTTTTAAATCTTTTAAAAATTGATAATCAAAAAGCAAGACCGTTAGAAAGGAGGTGTGTTACTTTTAAAAATGTGATTGAACTAAGTTCATTTAGATGGGTAGGACCATACATAGCTATCACACATAGCTCTTACAGCTTAGTCATGAAGACTTCAGCTTTACGCAAAGTCTTGATTAATGATTATCAATTTATAGAGCTTCTAACCGGACTTGGACCGATAACGACCTGATTACAAATCAGGCATTCTACCAATTGAATTATAGAAGCATAAAATTTGGAAAATTGTTTTCTAAAAACCTCAGGAGAAAACCCTAAAGCTTGGATTCGAACCAAGAGTAACCATTTATAGAAGTAAGAAAAACAAATAGCCAAATTATTTTTTAAAAAGTAGCCCAAGGAGAGCTCGAATCTCCACAACCATAAAGGTCAAAACTGTTTAAGAGTTTCTTGTCTACCAATTCCAACATTGGGCCATCCTTAAAAAGTTGCGGGTCCAGGTACTGACCCTGGTTACATCTAAGGTTATGAGCCTCGACTGATACCAATCTACCCGCATGTTGATTTTGTAGGTTATGAAAGACTTGAACTTTCATGAGCATAGCTCACTGGTTTCTTAGACCAGCCTGTCTACCAATTCCAGCAATAACCCATATTTAAAAATACTAGTAAAGTATTCTTGGAAAGATTCTGAATAATATAATGTAATAGTAGAAGTACCAAAGAAAATAGACTAGTATTGTATTTTAATCAAGTGAAGCAAGGTCTTTTAAAGTGGTTTCGCTTTATTCCTAGGAAAAGCTTTACCCTGCATTCCCACTGTAGCGGCTCGTGATGGTTCTGACCCACCGACCCCGAATTTAACAGATTCGTGCTACTACCAACTGAGCTAACGAGCCAATTTAAGTCTCTTCTGACAGAGTTGAACTGCCGACCCTCTGTGTGTAAAACAGATGCTCTGAACCAACTGAGCTAAGAAGAGTTTTTTGTAGTTCCTACGAGATTTAAACTCGTGACCCACACTTTAGAAGAGTGTTGCTCTATTCATCTGAGCTAAGGAACTAAATAATAGGAAGATAATTTCTAGAGAAGCAATTTATCCCAAAAATTTATATTAGAAGTATCTTCTAAAAATAGCCTTCCTAATGCGGTCCATATGGGTAACTATCCCATCTGATTGAACACCGTGACAGGGTGACGTCCACTACATGCAGACCCATGGACCAAATAAGAATAAAGGTAATACGTTTTTCTATCTGCAAAATTACAAGTTTTGTGCGTATACCAATTTCGCCACGAAGAATAAATCCTTCGGAAGGACTCGAACCTTCAAAAATAGAAGTAAGATAAAACAAATAGCCTTTATTTAAAAAATTAGGCAGTCTGGAAGGCGTGATTCGAACACGCAAAATGTCCTCACCCCAAATGAGGCCGGTTACCGATTACCGTACATCCAGATTTTTATGTTCCAAAATGTCAAAGAACTAAATTTTGAATTTTTATTAAAAACCACATTATTTATATGTGGCAATATCATTTTGATTAAAAATCTTCAGAAAAATTATTTTTGAATGAATCAAAGTTCTTAAAAAATCAAATTTCATATATTTATATATCAAAAAAATTTTTTGATTAAAATTTCAACACTGCAAATATACAAATTATTTTTAAACTAGAAAACTTATTTGTAAGATTTAACGGTTTTAAATTTTGAGGGCTAGAGTGAATTCGAATCACTGAATCAATGGTTTTGCAGACCACGCCATTAGACCACTCTGGTACTAGCCCAAATAAATTTTTTAGTCATCACGTGGAGAATGATTCCACTTAAGGCTCTAGAATCCTTAAACCTTCCAAAGAGAAAATTTATTACTCGTGTTAGTCTAGTGCACTTCCAAAAACCCTTTCATTGTTTTTCTCTTTCAAGATATGATAATACGTGGGATGCTGTGAGAATTTTGAAATCTCGGCTTCTTGTTCCACAAACAAGCGTTCTGCCTCTGAACTAACAACACCATATAAAAAGTACCGAGGGAGAATTTTGAAATCTCGACCCTGAGAATATGAGTCTCATGCTCTGCCTCTGAGCTACCTCAGTATAAAAATGTGGAGCAGGTAAGATTCGAACTTACTATGTTTACCCATTGGGATAACATTTACAGTGTTATACACTACCACCATCAGTGCCGCTGCTCCATTCATTAAATCAATTCAACATAAATTTGTATGTTTCAAACCAACTTCGATTTTCTTTTACTAAATAATTTTCAGGATTTACTTCCTGTAATCTCATATAGTACATCAAGCTTTCCTTTTTCTTTCCGGCATTCCAAGAACTCATCATCAGCATCTCTAAAGGAACTTCATTAACCAACCTATCAGTCATTCCAAACAAATCTTCATATCTAGGTCTTTCTAGCTTGTCAAGAATCTCCAACCAATATAAAGCTTTCCTGGTATCGTTAGGATTGTTCCTGTTCAAATATATTTCTGCTAGGTATATAACTTGTATAGGATGAATTGGAAACTCCTGGAACGTTCTAAATATCAAACTTAACCAATAGTCTTGATATTCTTTATAAGAATTGAAGAATCTCCAATCTTTTGTACTTTCTAAAAAGCTCTTATAGCAAACTATACACCTAATCAAGAACCTATATTCAACCTTTTCTGGATTTGTCTTAAAAGCAAGAACAAAAGCATTCTCAAAGTTCTCTTTTATTTCTTGACTTAATTCGTTCTCATCAATCTTATTAAGATATTCTGGATGTTTTAATAAGATTCTAAGATAATGACTCATTTGACAAGCTAAAATATAATAAGGATACCAATTCTCTGGTTCTTCATTGACAAAATTCCTTGCTATAGAAATATACCATTCTTGTTTTCTTATTTTATTCTCAAGAGAATTGTCTCTTTCTTGTAAAGAATAATGCCAAAGATATCCATAAAGGTCCTTGATTCTGCTCTTATCCAAATTGTCTCTATCAAACTCTTCATGAAGGTTGTACTTGTACTCGACAGTTCCATTCATGAAGAGTTCTTGTTTGATTATCTGAAGTTTAGAATTATAGCAAACATCTTTAAATCCAGTATTATGAATCCAAAGCATCGTAATTGTCATAAGAATCTGGATTCTCTATGAAGTTTTTGATTTCTTCAGATAAATTCTCATCTAGCTCTTCATCTGCATCAATAGTCATAAGCCATTTATAATCACCAATGACATTAGATAAAGATTCATTTCTAGCTTCATGAAATCTCTTGATTGGAATCTGTTTGCTCTGGACTATAGAGCATCCAAGATTCTTAGCAACTTCAAAAGTCTAATCTGTAGAACCAGTGTTAGTCAGATAGAAGTCAGGGTTTAAACCATGTTTTCTAAAGGACTCAACACACTTAGGTAGATTAAGTTCTTCGTTCTTGACAATCATTGCTACTGCTAAGTTTTTTTCTCATATTCATAATGGTTTAAAGCTAGTCCTGTATGATTTGAACATACGTGAGGTTTTAACCTGCTGGTTTTGGAGACCAGTGCAATCGACCACTCTGCCAAGGACTAATAAAAGAAATTACTAAAAGGTTTTATTTTATCACCTTGTTAACAGGTAAATTCCTAGGTTAGTAATTTCGTGAACTACCCACAAACTGAAGATTTGTGGGCTTCTTGGGCTGAGTGAGTAACCCCACTCATATCTCCACAAGCGTGAATTTCGGTCGCTCCAACCGTATTTATGTTTCGGAAAGCAAATCGTTTGATATTGATAGCCGTGAGCAAATCTCTATAGTGAATAGTGCCACATTCCGGGCAAGTCCATTCACGCATAGCGAGAGTTAGGTTGTGATTAATATATCCGCAAGTACACATTTTAGAACTTGGTTCAAAGCGACCAATACGAAGAATATTATATTTGTAACGCAATTCAGCCACACAAGCTAAAGACTTGTGGGATTTCTTGCTAATTTTCCTTTAAAATCGATTTTAATTTTTAGCGGAGATGTAAGGTTCCGACCCTTAAACAAGTTAATGTTCGATTAGCTTAGCAGGCTATCCCTACTCCATTGCAGGTTACTATCTCCAAAATGCGGAAGGCGGAGAGCACGATTCCCATACCACGAAGGTACCACTGGTTTTCAAGACCAGGTCCACACCGACTGTGAATTCAACTTCCAAATTGTGTACCCAACTGAACTCGAATCAGTACAGCTAGATTAAAGGTCTAGAATTCTACCAATTAAATTATAGGTACCTTATGTCTTTTCTAACATATTGATTTCATGGATAATTCTCATTTTAATCTTGAGAATTTCCATATCTAAATCAAGAAGGTTATTAGTATATTTCAAGACTCCAAGTTTAGTCAATATATTAATGACTTCTCTAAGGTCATTTCTGCACTCATTCAATAACTTGTTAATCTCAAGTCTTGATTCTTTTACTGATTTATCCATTTCTTATTCACTAAACAATCTAACAATCAAATCAACTTTTCTCTTATCAAATAAAGATTCAATATCTTTATTTTTTATGTCTTTTTTATAGACTTGATTAATCTTATTATTAGGAATCATTGCAAATGGGTCTAAGAAATACCATTTAGACCTTTTGAAATTCTTCTCATTGAAAGAAGTAAAAGAAAAATCAGTAGTGTTGAAACAAAATTCATATTTAGTATCAAAATACTTACAAGGGTCTTCTGGATTGAACTTTACATATTTGAGGTCTTCTCCTTTCTTCATTGTAAGGATATCACCACTGTAAGTTCTTTCTTCAGAGTTTCCTTTATATTTGAAATCTGTTTCTATATCGGACTTAATGAGCTTAACTGCTAGTTTAATCAGAGAAGCTCTAAAAGTTTTTGAATTCATAGTTTCTTCATTTTAGTTTTGCAAATGTACTAAAAATTTTTTAAAGAAGAAACTCTTAAACACAATTTAACTTTTTTCGAAGACCTAATGGGATTTGAACCCATAACCTCTAAATCCGTAGTTTAGTGCTCTAATCCAATTGAGCTATAGGTCTATTGTTGTTCCAAAATGTCAAAGAACTATTTTTGAGCAATATGAGGTACTCGAAACCTCGCCTTCTGGTTGGAAGCCAGACATGCTAACCACTAACACCAATATTGCAAGTTGTGGAACTGGGAAGTATCGAAATTCCGACCCTTGGTTCTTCAGACCAATGCTCTACCACTGAGCTACAGTTCCATATGTCATAAACAAAAAAATCGTTTGAATTTTTTAATTTCAAACGATTCATGGGAGAATTATATAGAATTTAAGAGTGCACTTATCCTTCGGTTTCACCTTCCACTACTCGTTTGAATTTTTGTCTACTAGATTTAAAGCTGCCACGATATTGCATAAAACTACCTTCCCAATCACAGAGACTAGGCACATACGCAAATGTTGCTCCATAAATACACGAAATAACATAATCATTTGTATGTAAAGATAAATTTTGCATTTCTTGGTTTTTTAAATCTTCAATAGTATATATCTGTATTTTTCTAAAAAGATTTAGCAAAAAGTGAAATTTAACAAATTTTAACAATTTAGAACCTAAATTGTTCCATTGAAGGTAATGAACAGTTGCAGAATCCACTCGCATTAGGATTGTTCTTTGGATTATTCGAACAATGTTCACAACACTTAGGTCCTCTATACTGAGTATGATATGGAACACTTGTAGGATTGAATTCATTTGGATTGAACTCTTTAGTCTCTAAAAGTTTTCTTTGAGCTGGAGTCATTTCAGGAACTCCAAAATCATTGATGAATACATTAGTAGAAGTAGTGGTTGAATACATGATAATTAATTTTAAGGTTTTTCTTCAATTTGGTTTGGTATGTCATCATTAGGAATCTCGTCTTCAGGTTCGTTAGCCATCTCTTTTTCTCTAAGATGGTTATCAAGTTCTTCTGAAGCATCATAGTCAAGATTCTTAATGAAGTCTAGGATATTAGCATTTGGATTTCCTGTCACTTCAGGATTCTTGTACAAAAACTCTACAAACTCATAATATGTCAAGAAGAATGATTTGACTATAGGATATTGAGGTGCTTGGTCTAGATAAATTCTAAGTTTGTATATGTTCTTATGTATGTCATCATCGTCCTCATAGAAAGGATTCATCTGGATGTACATAATCAAGTCAGAGTCAAGAACATTGTTCTTGCCAATCTTGATATAGTTTCTTTCATTTCCAAAAAGTCTCATAGTGCTATTTTAAAAAGTTAATATGGAGATTTCTTTCTCATCCTATCAATGTATTCAGCAGCTTTTTGAGCTCCAGTTTTAGGTTTGTAATGATATTCTACAGTTGGACTGCTGATATTTACAGGAGTCTTTTTTGATTCAGGTTCTTCAAGTAAAGTCTCCTCATAGTAGAACCAAAGATTATCTTTAGGAACAAAATCTTCAGGTCCTAATTTTAAGACTGAAAATATTGTTGGATGATGTATTCCATTACATAATTCTCTAGTGTTATGAATCATATTTTGTAACCTATTGAAATCAGGCATATTTTTCATTTTAATGTAAATAGGTCTTGAAGTATGACAAGATGCTATCAGAACAAGAAAAACAGGCCAATCTTTCATTGTTGCATTGCCATCATATTTAGATATGTGACTTATATGAATTGTTTCTTTTCCTTCCATATCAAGATTTCTTTTTGACAGATTCAAAATATTCTAGAACCTTGTTGAAAGGACTGTTGCTAGCACCCCAGCAAGGAAAATATGAAGCGAACTCTAAGAACTTATCTTTAGTCATTTGCTTGCAGATAGGCAATTGGTCTAATGTCTTTATAGAAACATTAATCATATAAGGTTCTGGATTGTTCTCATTAAAAGGACCTAAAAGCAAGTCTATAGAAAAATCCATAGAGACAATATTCTCTTTGTTAATCAACATCATATGGTCTGGACCATACTCATTTGAGATGTTGATAGGAATATAAGTGAATTCATTGTTACCAGCCATATCAAATAAGATTTAAAAGTTTAAGTTGTTCTCTCATAGAATCCCAATTCACTACTCTCATGACTCTGTTCCTAGGAGCATCAAATAAAGCATCATATTGAATTCCAAGTGAACGGTCATCAATGTACAAGTCACAATAGATTTTTCTTGCTTGTTCATCACCTTCAAATTCAGGATTCTCATTGATACCAAACAATTCAATATCATTTTGCTTGAACCAGTCAACTGCTTTGTCAAGAGCTTCACCTGAACGAACAGTCCAAAGAATAAGCTTATGGCCATTAGCTATAAGTTTCTTCAAGATAGGTTCTGCACCTAATGATAAGCCAACTTCAGGAAACAAGTCACTTACAACAGTGTTATCAAAGTCAATGCCAATGTAGGCATAATCTCGGTTCTCAATCTCTAAATTTCTTCTTTTTAATGTCATAGTTAAAATAATTTTATTCCATTAAGTTGGTCTGCATACTTGTCAATGTCCTTGAAGATGTCAGCAGCTTTAGCTTTCTTCTTCTCAATAACAGCAAAGAACTTGCTTCCTGCTAATAAGTCGGTCATCTTGATAGTAGCTAGATTTGAACCATTATATGGTTCTCCAATCATCATGATTATATCTAGTAAATAATCTTTTATATCAGACGGAAATAATTCAGAGTTGAGTTCAACAAGCTTTCTTTGACGTTCTAACCTAGCTGGAATGTTCACATCATTCAATTCCTTCTTCAGGGATTGTTCTAGGCTTCCCTTTAGCAACATTTCCTTCTTAAGCAAATCTTCCACATCCTGAATACATAAAGTCTCGCAGAGCGTCTTAAACTTCTTCTCTGTGATTTTCTTTTTCTTGCCATTAGGTCCATAGAACTCATAGAAACTAGGAACGTTATCACCAGCATCACCACAGAAGATTTTTCCAAGGACAACTTCATTTGGGTCTATCTCTACAATCTCTATCTTCTTATCTCTGTTCAAAGCATTTTTGACATACTCTTTACCTGAGTTGAGGTTAGAAAAGAAGATGTCTACTTTATCTTTCTGAGCAAACCAAGTAGAACATTCATGATTCATGTAGAGTTTCTTCTTTCCACCTTTTCCTGAACCAATAGGATTGAAGACACAACAGAACTGTTCAGTAGAAACATTGAAATCAACAAGCTGTCTGATATCAGCATCAGAAGAGACAATCACAATATTGTACTCAGGATACTTAGTGAAAATAGCTTCTTTAGAAAGAGCCATAAGGTCATCAGCTTCAGCTCTGTTATGATAAGCAAAATCAAAGCCTTTAGATATCATTACATCTTTGAACTCATTAAGACCTTTGTAGATATTGTCCCAATTGATTTTCTTATCTTTCTCTCTCTGACCTTTATAACCAACTTCTTCAGAAGCAAGAAGGTCCTTACGCCAAGGGTCACTAGCATCAACAGCAAATATGACTTTGTTAGGAACAAATGTCCTAAGTATCATAGAAATATCAGTAGCCATCTTAGCTATAAAAGAGTTTATTTCCTCTTGTGTGTCATAACCTGAGGCATGACCAAATATTTGTGAAGTAAATAAAGAGCGAAAGCTCATGTTACTCCAATCAAAAACAAGTAAATTTTTCTTCATTGTCTTTTAAAAACAAACGTTCAATGATTATATGATGTTATAAGAAAACTATTGAGTTAGAATTCAAATGGATAAAACAACTCTCATCAACTTGCCAATCAAAATATGTTATAGAAGGCTCAATATTAAAAAGTTCAGTTCGACGACTATAAGGTGGTATCTGGATTCTTTGTTGAGGACCACTAAGAGCTTCTGTAATCTTTGTATAAAGAGCCAAAGAAGAATAGACTTCCATGATTCCACATTCTATTTTTTTTATAGTCTTGTTTCTTACTATATCAAGAAACTGGTACAAGTCAAATATAGTGTTCTTAAGAACCATCCTCTTGATTCCAGCATCACTTATGAAATTCTTCATATTGACTTTACAGTTCCTGAATTCTACCTTATTGTACTCACAATTAGGCAATGAAAGATTTCGAAGTATTTGGTCATAAAATATTAAGCAGTCTATTGGATAATTCTGAGGATTCTCTATAACAAGAGTTTGAAGACAATAATTATTCTTAAAGAAGAAATTTCCACCTTCATAAACTTGCTTAATGTAGATTTCTCTTAAAGCTGGATTGTTAATGATTCTGGTTTGGCAAAGCTCTAATAGACTAGTCTTGAATCCAATTGATATAAGATTCTGATTCAGTTCGAACTGATAGTAATAATACCCTTTAGGATAGTTCTTCGTATTGATGATATTGAAGTTTCCTTCAGTAATAACTTGATTCCCTTTAGGAACAAACTTATATTTCAAAGAGCCAGAGTCATCAATAAAAAAGTCTTTGATGTAAATAGTATAGATTCCACTTAACTTGTTAGGAAGAATATGCATTCCTATATGGTTAGTGTCGTCAACTTCAATATCTGAATCAGGATACAGTTCTTTCAACTCTTTGATTGCAGGAGCATTCAAAGTTTCTAATTTAGCTCTTAAGACTTGTCTTTCAAAATCCTGGTCTATATAGTCCTCATCAAAGTTCATAGTTCCTTCTATTTACGTTTTGGATTCCTTACACAAAATTTCTTTATATTAGCTTCATACTCTTTTAAAAATTCTTCTCCAGTATAAAACTTTCTTTCCATAGCAACACAGGAACATTTCTTTATTAGTTCTATAAATTGGTTGACATCTGAAAACTTGTAATTCAGAAAACTATACTGTTGCAAATGAAGCCGGTCAACCTTAAGCAATGAATCTAACAGAGGCCTTATAGTCTTGATATCAATATTCTTCAGATACATCTTACTAATATACTGAACATTGCTTTCAATTATAGAGAGTTCATTGGTGTGTTCTAACGTAAGCTCTTCCATTACACGGTTGTCTGTATTCAAATAAAGTTTTCTCAAGTCCTTACATTGGCTTACTAAGCATTCTGAGATTCCTCTGAAAGAGATTCCTTCTGTAGTCTTTATTCTTTTTGAAATCAAAGAAAGCTTGCATACTTCAATCTCATTGTCAATCTTCTTAAGGTTATAAGTTCCTCTGATATTCAGACTAGTCACTCTATTTGGCAAGTTCTTAAGAGACTTGATTTTATTGTTGTAAGTTATCATGATTGAGCTTCCATCTGGAATCAGCTTGAACTTGAAATTTCCTTTCTCATCTATAAGCTCTTCTATAATCTCTACAATTGGCAATGGACCTAACTTGAATCCATTATAATAACCAATCTCACCTTGAGCATTGCATCTTACTCCTTCTAAATAATGTCCAGTGTTTGGATGGAAGATAGTTCCATCTATATCTCTTCCTTTAGCTTCATAACAAGGAATGAATTCTTTTCTCAATATAGAATCATATTTGGATTGAGCTATTGAATCTTCAACACTCTTATCGATATCAGTATCTTCAAAAACTAGAGCCATACTATTTCATTTTTAAGTTTCACACTGCAAAAATAGAAATTTCTGGCTTATTATAAAAACAAATTAGAAAAAACTTTCTTTAAAAATTGTTAAACCCAAATCCGCTCGAACTGAATTTTGGTTCCTGTTCCTTCTAGGTTTCATTCCAGTATATAATGCTCGATAGTCAGAATGTCACCTTGTCATTTTAAAATTTTCCCCAAGCCCCTTTAAAAGAAGAAAATAGAAATTTCTATCAAAAATCTAAAAATCTTTTCCTTAATCCTAAAGTTCCGGAAATCCACAATTTCTTATATGGGCTTTCCCAAAATCGATTAAGCATTTGATTAAAAAACTATGTAATTTATACTCGTTATAAATAACACTCTGAGTTAAATATGTACCATTCAATTAATTATAAGGAAAAAATTAAATGTTAAATTTTGTTAAATAAGCTTTAAAAGTTTGAATTTTTTGTAAAGATTTTTGAATTTAATCGTTTTTCAATAATAAACATATAATAAAGGATGGACTTTTCTCAGCGGATTTTCCATTAAAATCATTAAAAACAAAATGATATGAAAATAATAAACTTACTTAGCAATATGACATTTAAAGATTGGATTATAGTACTTTTAGTAATTTTTGGAATTTGGACTTACTTCTCTATGAAGAAATATGAAGACCAAGCCTCTCGAACTTTAGTAGTTTACAATGACACTATCTCAGCCTACAAGAACAAGCTTGGAGAAGAATACCAAGCTAAGCAACTCTATATACAAGAAATCTCTGACCTTAAAGCACACAATAAATCTTTATATGATGAAGTAAAGAGTCTCAAAGAGAATCCTATAGTAGTTGTGAAGACTGAAATCAAGTATGTTAAAGACACTACTAAGCTAGACAACAGTATAGAGAAGATAGATTCTGCTTACTATGATGTGAAGTGGAACTTAGCTGAGACATATTCTCCTAAAAACTACTTCAATATTTCAGGAGTCTCTAGAGTGAAGTCAGACTTTTCTGAATCTAATTCTTGGCTCAATAACTTGACTATAGGCTCAGACCTTACTTTGGATATTGTTGAGAGCAAAGACAAGACACATTTTCAAATCTTGACTAAGTCTGGGAATCCTAACCTGAAGTTCACTGAGATAGAAGGAGCTTTCATAAATCCTAACAAGTCTAAAGTAATCAAAGGAGCTATGAAACAAAAGAACTTTGGAATAGGAGTATATGGTGGCTATGGTATCAATGCAATTCCTAATGATAAAGTCAACAGTGGATTCCAAATTGGAGTAGGTGTAGTCTGGAGTCCTTCATTTTTAAGGTTTTAACCCAGCCCAAATACATAAAGAGTAAGATTTTAATAAGAAATCCAGGATGGCAATTTTAACGAAGTTTTTGCAAATAGACGGAAAATTACTTTTAGAGTATCAAGCAAACAAGTCTCTTGAGCTTGAAGAATCAGGTTATGTTCCTCTCTATTATCATCAGCCTTATGTCGTAAAAGACCTTAGAGGCAACATCATGTTCCTTGACAATCCAGAGACAGCTGATATCAAGAAAGAATATAAGTCTGACTTGCATTTCCAAGCTTTTACTGACAAGTATGGTGTCAATTACTTCTATCCAGGATTCACAGATTTTACGCAGGGTCGCGGCAATGTGCAGGCCTTGGTAGATTATGGCAAGATAAGCTCGATTGAAGGAGGGCCGTTCTATACTGGTGACCTTCCTTATGATACTGTCAGAATTCATATACTTACTGGATATGTCTTCAACGACGTTGAAGGATTCAACCTTAGAATAAAAGCTCGTCAGAGAACATTCAACAAGTCAACTGATGCTTCAGTAGTCAATATCAACAATACTGAAGCTATCATTTCTTCATTCACTTTCCATAAAGGAACTATGGGAAAGGTAGTAGAGTTCAATCCTAATCCAATCTACATGACTGAGAGGTTCTATGACCGATATATAGAGTTCAAGATTCCTTCAATCTATACATTAGCTATCAACAATCCTAATAAGAAGAATACATTAGACACTTCTACCTTCAATCCAGGTGCTGCTGAGATTGAAATCAACAAGGACTTGTATAGCTTGATGGACCTTTCTCAAGACTCTGATGTCATATTTGAGTTTGCTAACATTGGTGATGATTCATTCAAAGCAAAGACTTTGTTGAACACTGGTTCTAATGAAGGAGAATTCCATCTTGGTTCTATAGTCAGAGCAACCTTGCCTTTCTCTAGTAATAGTGATTACTTCAATGTTGTTCTTGAAGAGCTTGAAGATTCTGGCATGCTAAAATATGGCGCTGTCTGGGGTTCACCAAACTCTAAGTTCATCTCTTATATAAACAACTCTATCATGAACAACATAGAGTCTGGTGCTATACCAATGTACAATTCAGGTTTCAAAGATGAGAATGATGGTTGGGAAAGCTTCTCTGAGATATATGGAACTGAAGCTAGACATTGGGTTATTGTCCATGACTTGTTCATCAACTACAAGTACTACCAGATAGAGTCTTCTCAGACAGATTCTCTTATTTCTAAAGAAGAAAGGTTCAACTTTACAGAGACATTCAACTCTTTAGGTGGCCAAGAGTCAAACGGTGGCTATAGCTATCTGTTCAGACCAGTTGTACAACACATGCAAAATTATGAGTGTAAAGAAGTGGATATTCTATATACTGCTAAGTTGTTGAACAGAATGAATGGAGCTTGTATAATCCGTTCAGGTTCTATGAGTATATTTGATGCTGAAGCTAAGTTTGGAGAGAATGCTTATAGACTTAATGTAGACAACATCGCTAATTGGACTATCTTCAACAAGAACAATGTGATGTCACCTACTATAAATGCAGGAGCAAGTGGTAATGTAATTACTAAATACATAAGAGAGTTCTATGACACAACAAGCATCCAGATGCAAGATAGTGCTGAAGGAACTTATTACAACACTAACGAAGTCCAAATCATAATCTATCAAGCAGCGCATAACTATAAGTTTGAGTTCGTAGTCACAGACCCTAAGACTGGTACAGTCAGATATATGGACTTGAGTGGACCTTATACTTATATACTGAGAGCTAAAGATGTGAATGGAAACAACATAGACATAACACCTACTCAAAGTTCTAATATGAACAAGACTGCAGGACAACTTGAGTTCAAGATATCAGAAGCAGCTGCTATGAAGATGCTTGAGGTTCCTGAAGAGAACAGAAGGTTCTATGTCCTTTGCAAGAATGTAGATGGTAGTAACACAAGCATGTTTGCTGGTAACTATGTTGCTGGTTAATCAAGACAAAAATAGTTTCATATAATAAAAAAATTAAAAAGAAAAACGTTTAGAAATTGATATATGCCTATTAAAAACCAAAGTTTAGAGGCAACTCTAGAACAGTTTGTTGCAGGAAAAGAAAATACTCAACAACCTAAAGAAATTAAAGCTGAGGTCATGCCTGGTGTTGAGAACCTTACTTTTCATGATGAAAATGAGAATTCTCAACAAATCAAACAAACTCCAGTTGAGCAAGCTCCGCAGAAAAAGAAGAATGTCATGGCTGAACTTGAACAAGCTCAGGCGGAGAAGATACAAGAGATTAAAGAATACCAGAAGGCTAATTCTTTAGGTTTTGTACAAGTTCCTGTTGCAGACCTTCCTACAAAAGGATTGTTTTATCCAGAAGGAACTAAAGTTTATATTCGTGCAGCTTCAGGTGGTGAAATCCGACACTGGTCTATGACTAATGAAGAAGAGCTTACTGAAATTGATGATGCACTCAACTACATGCTTGAACGCTGTATGAACATGTCATTCCCAGACAAAGCCGCTTCATGGAAAGACCTTAAAGACATAGACCGGCTTTATATCATTCTTGCTATCAGAGACTTCACATTCACTAAAGGCAACAATGAGCTTAAGATTAAGATTGATGAAACACATGAAGAAGTTGTGACTAAAGACTCTATAGACTTTGTCAACTTCCCAGAAAAGCTCATGAGCCATTATGATGAGCAAATTAGATGTTTTGTCTTCAAGATTCCTGAATCAGGAAAACATCTGAACATTTACATGCCTTCGGTTGGAGTTTCTTCATGGCTTAAGAACTATGTCCAGAAGAAAGCTCGTAAGCAAGAAGGTTTTGACAAAGACTTCATTACTATAGCTCCTATGCTCATCAAAGACTATAGGAACTTGAATGATAAGACTTATGAAGAGTTCATTGCTCAATGTTATGACTTTGGTGTTTATGAATATTCTTTGTTAGCTAAAATCAAAGAAATCTTCAATGATAGCTTAGACCCTAAATTCAGATACAAAGATGAGGACGGTGCGGACAAGACGTCGCCATTGAACTTTCTCGGCGGAATTAAAGGATTCTTCTTATTGGACGTGGACCATCTCATCTGATAAGCTTCATCTTCTTTTCAAGATTCCTTATGAAGAATGGATTAACATTGTCTATATTTTCAGTAAGGAACTTCATCAGAATTACGAGATGATATGCTCAATGCCATTCTTTGAGATTTTGATGCTGTTAGAAAGATTCAAAGAAGATGTTGAGAAAGAAAATCAGAATTCCCAGAAGCAATCTGAAGAGACAAATGCACAGATGAGTTCTATAAAATCATCAATGCCTAGAGTATCAGACTTCAAGATGCCTAGTATGCAAATGCCTTCAATACCTAAATTCTAAAATAAAAAAGCCAGAACTTTCACAAGCTCTGGCTTTTTTGTAATCAGTAAATTGGAAATATGTAAAATTAATAAAGAATTATATAAATTTTTTGAAAATAATTTATACCAGACAATATATCAGAAGAATTCATATAATCTTTCTTTTGAGCAAAAGTTCTAGAAGATATTGTAGAAGTCGATGAAGATTCTTTATATAGAGTAAACCATATAAAATTATGAGATATTGATTCTATATTTTTAATATTAGTTACTACTCCAATATATTCAGATTGAATATCTCCTAATCTGGAAGCCGTCACAATTCTATATTGATTGTCATTATAGTTAAATCCTACACTTCCGTCAACTGTTGATAGATTAGCAATTGTAACAGTGTTTTGATTTTTTTGTTCTATTAAAATAGGATAATTGAATGCTGTTATTGGAGTTTCTACATTAGCATCTATTAAATCAAGAACATTTTGTATAGTTGCTGCTTTTTTAGGTGGTAAATTTAATCCATCTTTAACATTATTGATTAAATCTAGAGTTTCTTGTACTGTTGCTATTTTGTCATTCTCTGCCATAATATCCATGTTATCGAAATACCTGGGATAAATATCCCAGGTAACCGAAGTGACTTTTTGTACTTACTAATTCTTATCTTTTTCTAATCGAATTCTCTCCTATCCATATAACTTACTGATGTTTAACTTTCAACAAAAAAGAAAAAGTTTATGAGTGAAATTAAATTTGGTCCTGTCTCTAGAACTGATAGAATTCATTGGGAAGAAGCAAACACTGAAGCCTTGCCAAAAACTATAGTTGATGACCCTATAATTGAAGTTCCTATTTGGGTTCTCGAAGAAGTTCAAGATACATTGAGGCAAACACAAAACTATCGAGATGAAGTCAGAACTGACAAAGAAACTTCTTTAGACAGAACTATTGAGAGAACTAAAAATTTAGTAGACAATCTTTTAAAAATATCATTGTAATGAATAAGAAATTGCAATGGCTCATAGCCTTACTTCTTTTGTTGAATTTAGTTCAGTGTACTCGGTCTTGCAATAGTTCAAGATTACAGAAGAATACTGAAATTGTTTTAGTACAGAAAGACTCAATCATTCAATCTCAAAAAGATTATATTATCAAACTCAAGTCTGATTCTGCACTTATGGATTCTAAAATCTCTAATCTGACTACTTTAGTAGAACTATCTAAAGGAAACTTAGAGAAGTTTACTGAAGCTGCTAAGTCTTGGAAGTCTCAGACAACTATAAAACTAGTTCAAGATGAGAAAGAACAATAAAAGTTACCTATACAATGCATTCATAATTGGATTCATAATCCTTTATGCTGTGACAGCATTCATCTCATTTTTCCACTGTATTCAATTTTGCCTAGTAGGAAATGTGATGTGGATGGCAGTTCTGCTTTCAGGTGCTTTTGAAGTTGGACAGTCTTTATGTCTAGCTTCTATTCTTTTGACAGATAACAAGAAGACTACAGTTCCTTGGATTCTCATGTCATTGCTTACTATGGTCCAAGTATCTGGTAATGTCTTCTCTGTTTATAAGTATATGGTTGAGTCTGGGTCTAATTTTTACATCTATATACAGAAGTCTCTTCTATTCTGGATAGAAGGAATTTCTCCTGACATGATATTAGTTGTGATTTCATGGATACTTGGTGCTCTTCTTCCTATTGTAGCACTCCTCATGACTAATATGATTGCCAACAATTTGAAATTAAGAAACAAAGTTAAGAAAGAAGAACAAGAGTTACTAGAGGAAGAAGTGACTAAGAAATATAATCAAGAACCTTTAGATGCATCTTTAGGTCTTGACCTTGATAAAGAACTAGAACCTATAAAGATTAAACAACGTGGAAGAAAGCAAAAAGAAAGATACTCTCGTCATATTGACTAGATGCTCTAGACCAACTTATATAAAGAAGGTTGCTGAAAGTGTGGTTAACTTGTGGCAACAGATAGAATCTCAAATGGATGAGAACATCATCAAGATTTATCATGTCATCATTTTTGACAAGTACAAGCTTACTAAAGAACAAATGCGTTCTATAGTTGATGAGGTCAAGGAACTTTATTATTGGGAGATGGGAATCTCTCTTATGATAGAATATAGAGGGAAGAAAAATGACACTAAGTATGGAACTACTATGCTTGTTGAGAGTGTCAACAACTTGATGTCTAGGTTCTCTGAAGACTTCGACCCATGGGTCTATATCCTAGATGATGATAATGTAATACATCCTAACTTTGCTCAAGTCTTGTTCAACCATATGAATGAAAATGGTTGCCTTATTTTTGGACAAGACAGGCATATGTTGAGGTTAAGTGGAGAAGATAAGCATGAAGATTGCATATTGTCATTTGACAATCTTTTTAAAGATGTTGATGGGTATATAACAGAAAACATGAATCAGATGCCTATACACAATCATCCAGATAGTGCACAGTTCTTATTCAGATATTGGACATTAATAGACATTGGCAATTATGCTGATGTAAATTATTGTGTAGATTTTCAGACTATTATGAAAATGTTTTTAAAGCAGAAAGAAAAAATTATATTTGATTCTATAATTGCAAGCTATTATAATGCATTAGAATCTGATTTAGTAATCAATTGATAATGAATAAGTTAAAGAGAGAATCAAGAAATTGGTTCTCTTTTGGCGCTTACATAAATATGGAGACCATCATATCCATACAAGATGAGTGACGTTTACAACATAAGAAAAGGTTATTTCAATCCATATCAAAATATTCAAAGTGGTTCTTTCCAGACCAGATTAGACGAACCGACTTACTTAGGTTTTGCACTTGACTTTGGTGCTTTCTTAAGGTCTTATCTGCCAGGAAACTGGACTTCTGATTCTTTTGTCTCTACTAATTATGATGAGTTGCCACAGGCCTTGTTCTGTCCACCTTCTAATTATGATGAGGATTGGAATGCTAGAACTTCTTATTGTGCTTACTCTTATCTGATGGACCGTAATGAGAACTTGAGAGCAGCAATGCTTATTGAGTTCTTAGCAGGATGGGATGAACTTCAAAGAGAATACCAGTACTATTTCCAAGAGATTTCAGGTCTTAGTACTCTTCTTAAACCTAATCCTAAGGATGGTATTCGTGTCAAAGATGGAAAGATTAAAATCAAATGCATTGAAGGTATTGACCTTAAAGTCAAGTATCTTCTGAATCTTTACAGAAAGATTGCATGGGATGACGCTTATCAACGCTGGGTTCTTCCAGACATCTATCGTTATTTCAAGTTCTACATCTACATTTCTGAAGTCAGAACATTCCATGAATCTAATTTAGGTGAGCAGAACCAAGTCTCTAATTCAGTAACTTCTAAATTAGGTCAGAAACTTACTGGAGCTTTGTCTGACAAGCTTTTAGGTGGTGCTATTCCAGGTCTTTCAGCAGGCTCAGCCGAAGAAATGATTCTTTCTGTAGCTAATGGTCTTGCTCCGACTATAAAGATAGAATGTTCAATGTGTGAGTTCGTTCTTGACTCTTGGCTTGAAGATGGGTATTCTATCAACAATGACAAAGCTGAAGAGACTACATTTGAAATCTCTGTCAAGAACATCAATGTTGATTCCTATTACCATCTTGAAGGATTTGACCGGATGATTTCGGACATGTACGACCGAGTCCTTTCTAAGAGAATTGCAGAAGAGTTCTTAGATGGAAATCCTGAAGTTCCTTATGACTCTTATGCTAATCGTTCTATGATGCTGCCTGAAGCGGACAAAGTTCATTCTTATGACCCTAATGCTCAATCTGGGTCTTCTAGGACTTGGATTAACAACATGATTAACTGGGGCAAGGCATTTGTCACTAACTTAGTCAAAGACAAGATTAATGACCTTAAGACAATGAACATTGTTGGTTCACTCAGTCTTACAGGAATCATCAATGCTATTCAGTCTAAAGACTTAGTTACTGTTTTTGGTGCAGTCCGTTCAGCTTTCCAGAAGAATACAGGCATAGTTGGCTATAGTGAACTTACTGGAAAGGACCTTATGACTAACTTAGTCAAAGGGATTGCAAGCTCAACAGCAACATCACCTGAACAAGAAGCTTTAGTAGAAGCTGCTAAAGACATGCTCAAAGACCCATACCAAATAGAGATTTCTTCTCAACTTTCAGATGAAGAGATATTGCAAAGGTTAGCTAATTACCAGCTTAAAGACACTTATGACAAGTCTACTGGAAATGACAGAAGCCATGCTACTGAGTTAGATGGTGGTCCTGATGGAAACCTTGTTCCTAACAATTCAGATGCAGAAGCACCTGACATGAACTTAGTTCCTAACAAGTATGAAGGTGACAGGTCTGAAGCTACTGAATTAGATGGTGGTCCTGATGGCAACCTGACACCAAATGCTCATAACCCAGAAAAACCAGATATGGATATGACACCTAACAAGTATGAAGGTGACAGAAGCCTTTCTACTGACTTAGATGGTGGACCTGAAGGAGAACTTACTCCAAATATCCATGACCCAGAACATGCAGACATGGATATGACCGAGAACACTACTGATATTGACAGAAGTGAAGCAACAAATTTAGATGGTGGACCTGATGGAGATTTGACACCTAACATTCATGACCCAGAACATCCTGATATGGATTTAGTTCCTAACAAGTATGATGGAGACCGCTCTGAATCTACTGACTTAGATGGTGGACCTGATGGTTCTCTTACTGAGAACATCCATAATCCTGGACATCCAGACATGGACCTCATAGAAAATGGATATGAAGGTGACAGAAGTGAGGCTACCGATTTAGATGGTGGACCTACAGGTGACTTGACACCTAATATCCATGACCCAGAACATCCAGACATAGACCTTACAGAGAATACTTCAGACTTGGATCGTAGTACAGCTACTGACCTTGATGGTGGTCCTTACGGTTCTCTTACCGACAATATCCATAATCCAGCTCATGAAGATATGGCCCTTACTGAAAACAAAGTTCCAGCACAAGTTCCTTTGTTTGATTTAGTTGAGAACAAACCTGAAGCTCATGTCATTGACATGTCATTGACCGAAAACAAGAATGATATTGAAAGTCCTGATATAGTTTCTTTGACTCCTAATAGCGGCAGGGCTAATAAGATAGAGAAACAATTAGAGAAATTTGAAAGTCAAGCAGGAACGCCTAAAATTGACAAGTTAGAACCCACTGTCAAAGAACAAGCAATTCCATCAATATCTACAACTTTGACTGAGACCAAGATTAAAGAAGATACTTCAATTGAATCGACAACCATGACGTCTAATATAGTAGATATATTGAATGACACTTTAAGTTTAGGAACTTTGACACTCAACAAACCTAAAGTTCAAGAAGAGAACACTATGAAGTTAGTAGAGAACAAACCAGTTGTAGAGAAACCTACAATGCAACTTGTTTCTAATCGATATGAAGGAGATAGAAGTCTAGCTACTGACTTAGATGGTGGACAACAAATCAAATAAGAGAAGGAGAAATTAAGATATGGCTATTCGGTCTAAAGAGACACTTAGTGAAGAGTTTATCGGAACTATCACCAACAATAGTGACCCAGACAAATGTGGTCGTTGCAAGGTCCGCGTCTTCAACATTATGGATGAAATTCCAGATGACATGTTACCTTGGGCTACACCTATAGGTCAGAATATGGTATTTGCTACTAAAGGAGCTGGAGCTATATCAATACCTAAAGTAGGACATATAGTCAGAGTTAGATTTGTAAATGGCAATATCTACTGTCCTGAATATTGGGCCATACAGCATCTTGATACAGATTTGATTAATGAGATTAAAGATGATTATTTAGGAACCCATGTTCTTTTATATGATTCTTCTCAAGAGCTTTCAGTAATATTTCAACCTAACTCTGGTATTAGAATTTACTATAGAGGAAGTAGATTCCAGATTACGCCAGACAACATGATAACTATATGTCATGCTGAAAATACTAGTGTGATACAACTTCAAGGTTCTGTTATCAACATCTTTGCTGATAATGAAGTCAATGTTGTAGGAAACAACACCGTAAACTTGAAAGGAAAGGTTGTCAATATCAATGGAACTGAAAGTGTCAACATAAAAGGCTCGAATCCTGGTGAGAAGGTCCTTAATGGTTTAGCTACTATGACTTTATTAGAAAGTCTTGCAACTATTATAGACCAGAAAATCTCTGTATCCCCGGGACTTGCGTCAGGTTTGGTCAATGCTGCTAAACCTAGTTGTATTAACCAAAACCTGAATCTAGTTTAAAATTATGGCAACTTTAGACGGAACTAACAATTCAACTTATATAAAGACGCCTGCAGAGAAAGGTAAAATGGACTTTACCAAGACTGCAGGTATAGATTTTCCTATTATCAAAATCAACTCTTATATCTTAGGTTATGCAGAAATAAACGAGTTCTCTATAGAAATAGAAGATTTCTTACCACACCTTTCTCTTGAAATTGAGACACCTATAGACACTTTGTCTGGTGTCAACATGCCTAAAGATGGAGACCTTGTCTCAGTCTTTCTTAGGACAACTAATGATGACCTCAAGCCTATCAGAGCTGACTTCATTATCATGCAGATTGCAGTCTCAGAAGTTGATTTTACTAAAAGGAGCCAGAAAAGATACAACCATTATTCTATACAAGGAGACCTATATGTTCCTAAGATGACTTCTGAAGTAGACCAGTTTGCCTTTTGTGGAACCGGCAAAGAAGCTGTCATGGACTTCTGTGAAAGATATAAGTTAGGTTTTGCTTATACAGACCCTGACAATACAGATGACAAGCAAATCTGGCTTTGCTATTCTAACACACCAGAAGACTACATCAAATCTGTAGTTAGGCACATATGGAAAGACGAAACTTCATTCTTTGACTGTTGGATAGACCAGTACTATAACCTTAATTTTGTAAACATCAATGACATATTAGGCCGTAAGCTTGAAGATGACGGAACTATGGACATGGGTCATATGGTTACTTCATTCACTTCTACTTGGTTAGATGGAACTCTTATGTCTAACAATGACAAAGATGATAAGAAGAAATGCCCTAAGTTATTCACTAATGCTGCAGCTATTGAGAACTCTGTCTGGTACATAAAGTCATGGAAACCTTACAATCGCTCTTCTCAAGTCACTCTTAATGAAGGAACTATAATAGAAGCTGAATTCTTTTTAGCAAACCAATATCTGTTTGACAATAATGAGAAACAAGATGTCTCAGTCCTTTGTGAACCTGCTTACAATCCAGACAAGCTGACTACTCATATCTTGTTAAGAGGACGTACAGGTCTTTCAATGGAATCTGCTAAACAATCTAACAATGGAGATTTTGTAGATATCTACAGAAAGACTCCTTGGCTGGGAGTCCAATACGTCATGTCAGATTCAGACAAGAAGTCAGCTGACTTAAACAACATGAAATGGAGTGGGAACCTTCATAAGAACTATTACAGAGCTGAAGCTCACAATAGGATAAACCTTAAAGAACTTGACAAGATGTGGGTTGAGCTCAAGTTTGAAGGACTTAATTTAGGTATAGCTAGAGGTGAGAAGATTCCAGTAGTCATATTTGAGCAGAATGGTATCTTAGCAGAAAAGAACAAATCAGGAACCTCATTCCAAGGGACTATTACAGACCAAGATGTTATGATGATGTACTCAGGATGGTTCATGATAGATTCAGTAAGATATGAATATGTTCCTAATGAAGACCCAGCCCTTTCTAATTTTATTACTGTAGTTACTGTGACTAGAAGAGAATGGAATACTCCAGAATATGTAGAACCTATAGCGGTGACAGACCAAGCTAAAAAGAATCAACAGATGAGCAAAACAGAACAAGAATATATTAAGGAAGCTGAGAAAGCTCCTGAATTAGAATATAGTGAAACTGACTTGAACAACCCAAGTACAGCAAAAATCAAAGAGCTCAAGTCTAAAGGCAAGTTAGCAGAAGCTAATAAGCTTTCTAAACAATGGGAAGACATGAGAGACTTGCTTAAGAGAGCAGGTATTACTAATTATACTGTAACTAGTATGTACAGACCTAATAATTCAATAGGAAAGACCGGAAGTAAATCTAACCACACAGTAGAAAACTTTGCTATGGATATTGTTCCTTCTAATGGAGATTGGGATGGATTGATACAACAGTTGGTCAACAGCCCTGAAATTAGAGAATATCTTAAGGCTCGTAACTTTGGTATCATGGATGAGAGAGACCCAAGATGGAACAAATATTTTGTAGGTTCTGGGAAAGGCGCACTTCACGTAGGATGTGATAGTGGAGCATTAACTTGTTGGAACGAATGGCAAAAGAAATATAATATTGGATAATTATTAAAACCCATCAGAAGTGTTAAGCTCCTCTTGCAATATTTTAAATAAAATAACCACAAATTATTGTTTAAAATATGAATGCAAGAAAGAGCATTAAAACTTCTAAATTATCTATTGCAGCTTTTCATGAAGAACCTTTCTTAAGTCAGGCAGTTAATTCTCAAAATAAACCTTTTATTGTTATGTCTATAAGATAACAAAGGCACTTATATCCAAGTTTACACTTGTCTATTTTGACGTTTCACCGAACCGCTACTTCTTAGGTAACTTTCGCCACGTTCGTCCATAGTTGGGTTCTCACCGTCCAATCCCCTGTGTGCCACAGGTTGGGTTAATAAATTCTGTTCTTGCAGTCCGAATCGTTTAATGTTCTGTGCTGCAAGTAAGTCTCTGTCATTTATTGTTCCACACTTAGGGCAAGTCCATGTACGGTCAGAGAGCTTTAACTGTCGGTTGACATATCCACATCCACACATTTTGGATGAAGGTTGGAATCTGCCAATACGAATCAAAGTCTTACCATACCATTCACACTTGTATTCAAGCATGGAAAAGAAAGTAGACCAACCAACGGAACCTATTGAACGGGCTAAATGATGGTTCTTCATCATGCCCTTAACGTTCAAGTCCTCTATAATAATCGCTTGGTTTTCGCGAACGAGTTTAGTACTGATCTTGTGAAGATAGTCCGTCCGTTGATTGGTTACTTTCTCATATTGTTTTGCTAGCCGCTTTCTAAGTTTTTCACGTCTGTTCCCTCCTTTTTTAGCCTTGCTGAAACGTCTTTGCAGTTGTTTTAGCTTAGCTGTTGATTTCTCCAAGTATTTTGGATTCTTATACACATCACCATTGGAACATACAGCAAAGTCTTTAAGACCCACATCAATCCCAATAGTCCCGTCATAGGTTATGTCCTCCTTTGCAGGAAGCTCTTTCCCATTATCTACCAAAACGCTAATATAATACTTGCCAGTAGGAGTCTTTGATACTACAACCGAAGTCACTCTCCCTTCAAATGTACGGTTAGCTGCAAACTTTACCCATCCTATCTTAGGGAGTTTCACTTTATTGTTATCCAAGTCAACCGACACCGAATTGATAGCTTTATACGATTGTCTACTATTATGTTTTGACTTAAATTTAGGGAATCCTTTCTTTTCCCTAAAGAATCTAGTGAAAGCAGAATCGAGATTACGAATAGACTGTTGAAGGCATTCATTGGATACCTCTTTCAACCACTCCATCCCTTCTTCCTTTTTCAAGTCGGTAAGCATCTTACACAGGTCAATGGAATTTATCCGCTTATTTTCTGTCTGATAAGCTTCAATGCGTTTATTTAAAGCCCAATTATACACATACCTTACACACCCAAAAGACTTCGCAAAGAAAATCTTTTGTTCTTTAGTGGGAAGCAATCTGTATTTGTAGGCTCGTAACATAACTATTTCTATTAATTCAATGCAAATATAATAAATAATAAACTAAAACACAGCCGTATTAGTTTATTTAACTATTTATCTGGTGTCGGGTCGTATATAAGTGCCTTATTTTATTTTGGTGCTCATAAGACTATCAAATTAAATGATGGTTACGCGAGCTCCTCAGTTAATGTAAGAAAAGATATTAATAGACTTGGTCCTGAAAATTTCAAGAAAGAAGTTGTTAAATTTTTTAATACTTCTGAAGAAATGTTTAGGTATGAAGAAAAAATGATTAGAAAGGTATTAGGACATCCTAATTGTTATAATCGTGGAGTTACTCCAGAATGTAAAATTAAAAATTGTGTTTTAGTAAAAGATTCAGAAGAAAACTTTTATTATGTTAAAGTAGATGACCCAAGAATTGGTAAAACTTTATTTTATTCTGGAATTGGCAAAGTTTCTGTAATGGATAAAGATGGAAATACTTTTCAAACTTCTATAGACGACCCAAGATATTTAAGTGGAGAATTAGTTGCACCAAATAAAGGACAAGTCACAGTTAAAACTAAAGATGGTTGGATTAATATTTCTCAAGAAGAATATCGGAAAAATAAAGATAAGTATATAACACCATCCAATAATAGAATTATTGTAAAGCATAAAGGTCAAGACAATGAAAAAGGGTTTGCAATTCCTTTAGAAGAATATAAGAAAAATCCAGATTTATATGAAAGCGCAAATAAAGGATGGATTTTAGTAAGAGATAAAAAAGATGGTACTATTAAATCAGTTAAAAAAGAAGATATGACTGATGATATGGAACCATTTTCTAAAGGAATGGTAACAGTAAAAGATAAAGATGGTAATAAATTTTATGTAGATGTAGATGACCCAAGATATGTTTCTGGAGAATTAAGATTCTTTAGAGAAGGAAAGAAATGGATGCATAAAGGAAATAAAAAAATTCAAGTAGACCCAGATAAAGTAGATAAAAAACTTAAAGAAGGATGGAAACTTGGGTCTATGGAAAATGGATATTATTGGGTTACCAAAGATGGAATCAATAAAAAAATAGAAAAACCTCTATTAGAAGAATATTTAAAAGCTGGTTGGAGAAAAGGTGCTACTCAAATTAAAAAGAGGTGGGTTACTAAAGATAATATTTCTAAATCAGTTTTAGAATCTGAATATGAAAATTATTTAAAAGATGGATGGAAACCTGGAATGAAAACTAATCTTAGATGGATGGTTTCTCCAGATGGAATAAGAAAAATGATTAAACCAGAAGATATTGATTCTTATTTAGATAAAGGATGGATTTTAACTCCACAAGGTAAAAAGAAAAATAAAAATTAATATGAGTTTAGCAGAAATATCACATAAGCTACAAGGACCTTACAATCCAAAAGATTTTAATCTTGTTGGAAAAAGAACTAAGAAAGAAGACCTTTATAAATTTGTAAAGGTCTACAAGTCTTTAGTATATTCAGGCAAACACGACCAAGGTTTTGTAAACTTCTATGATATTAAAAAAGAGTTTAGAAAAGGTCATGAAACTTTTCAAGACTTGATTCAATCTGTGATTTACTCTAGGAGAGCTTTAGGTCTTAAAGGTTTCAATGTAAGTAACATTGTTTGGTTGATTGATAGAAGACCTAGATTTAAAGTTTACACTTTTTTGTCTCACTATGAGATTGCGCTTAAAATCAGATTAGAATGACTGTAGCAAAATTCTTAGAATCTCAATAGATAAGAACGATTTAGAGAAAATAGAGAATGAAACTTTTCGAAGGCTTTAATTTTGATGATGAATTTGATTTTGATAAAGAATTTTCTGACGATTTGAGACTTATTAAGAACAAAGCTCTTATCAGAAAAGAAGTAGAACCTATGATAGAAGCAGAGAAAGATTTCTTTGAACGTAGGATTGATTTGAATTTTACTGATGAGTTTCTGAATCAAATATTGATATCTCTGTTAGAGTATACTTCAATCAGGCCTTCTCTCTATGAAATCAAACAAGACAAATCCAATCTGGGAATGAGAATTGTTAGGCTTTATTCAACTAAGGATAAAAGACCTATCTTAGCTTGGATGAAGTATGATGCATATAGACATGACTTTACTGAAATTTTAGCCCATATCTTTGACAATTATTTTAAGTTTGATGACTTGAACATTGAAGATATCAAGCAAGCTATAGTTGGTCTTGTTAGAGAAAAGTATCCTAACTATTGAGGAAGGTCAGAAACCATATCATCAACTACAATCTTTGGTTTGATAGCTTGAATGATTTTAGGTGGTAATGAAGCACTAGTTGAATAAGGACCATTGAAAGTATAAGTCTTCTGATTAGAACTAGAATTTCCTTCAGTACCATTAGTATTGTTCATTGTATTAGCAATCACATCATTAGGTTTCTCTTCAGGTTTTACATCTTCAGGAACATTAGGTTCTTCCATTTCTGATGTAGGTGTTTCTGCAAAGTACCAGTCAGCCTCCCAAGTTCTTCTCTTTGTCAATCCAGCAAGAACTTTTCCACCAGCTTTGTTCCACATCATGAAAGCTTCTCTAATACTTTTATCATTCTTGTTAGCTTTGACTCTCTTAGCTAATGTGCTCTTACCAAGGTTACCATTACCACAATTATAAGCAAAGTCAACTAATGCATCAAACTGGTGTTGGTTCAACCCACTAAAGTTAGCATTGACATAGTTCTCAAATGCAGGCAAGTCCTGGTTCATGAGGACTTGAGTAGCTTTCTCTTCAGACCATACATCATCAGGATTTACATCAGCTCCATAATGTCCATAACCTATGGTCCAATAAGTTTCAGAAGAAACTGCTTTGTAAGCTTTACTTCTGAAACCTTCAAATTCTTTTAACTTGTTTAATGCTTGCTGACTGAATTTCATATTTAATCTATTGTAAATGACTCAATTAAATTACCATTGAAAAATTTGAACTTGTCTGTAACTTCAACAAAAGCTTGTTCTAGAATTTTATTAATCTCTTTAGAATCTAAAGATTTTCCTAATTTATAAATAATTGATATAATGATTTCTTTAATGAATACATCAATACAAGGATTTCCATCTTGTTCTACTGAATGATTCTTTCCATTAATCTTGAATAAAGCTATTATAGTTCCATCAAAGTTATTTTTATATAATTTAGGTAATGACCAACCATTTTTACCAAGAACATTAAAAGATTTGTATAGAGGAATAAACATAGCTCTTAAGATATCAGAATATTTTTCTGGTATAGAACCATTCTTCTTTAATTTTATCTCAGTAACTATAAGACCGTCTTTATCTGCATATTCTTCAACAATCTTATTCAAGCCTATTTTGATACTCTCTTCAAATTTTTTATTGAATGATATTTGCTTAAGCCTTTCTTTAAACTCTTTGTCTATAGAATCATCTTTCTTTTCATCAAAATCAAAAGACTCATATAATGGTTGCTTGTACTTCTTAATTCTCATTTTACAAAATAGTATTATATCCTTTTAAAATATCTGACAGTGTAGTTCCTGAACTAAGACAGTTATTAGTAATACATGAATTGTCACCACAGTTTATAGCTTGACAGAGATTGTTAGATGGACTATCATTTCCAGACCCAGCTCCAGAATTGCTGCCTGTTCCACCGGTTCCACCACCTGAAGGATTATTGCCATCAGTACCTGTTCCGCTTCCTGAGCCATTTCCTGAATCTCCAGGACCAGCTATGCTACCATTACCATTGTTCAACAAACCTAATGCACTATTCACTAACTGTTCTATCTTAGCATCAATGTTTGCTGTTGGGATATCTGAAGCTGACAACAATCCTGAGTTCTGTCCAAAGTAAACACGACCATTTCTGACAACAACTGCCGCAGCATCTGTATCGACTTCATAAGTTGGTAATCCTCTCTTTGTAGAAGTATCACCAATATTGCTGTTGTCAAATGCTAAATTAGCATTAGCTTTAGGAAATTTCTTCTCGGATATATACTTGTAAGCATTCTTTATAGCTAAAGTCCTGTTCAATCCAAATTGATTCATTGATGTTGATTCAGAATCAAAATTCTTCATCTGAGCATCAGCTTGAGCAGGATTTGGAACCATCAGAATATCATCCTTATCTAAACTAAACGGATTTGATATTCCATTATATAATAGGATGTACTCAGTCTTTTCTGTAGTTCCATAATATCTCAGACTGACTAAGTCAGGACGACATACAAAGTTCTCAGTAACTTTATAAACATTATAGTTCTCAATTTGATTTGACTTGAAGTCAAACACTGAAGGAAATAAGTCAATCAAACGATTTCCTTCCCAATCTACAATCTCTTTTCTGCTATCTAAAGTATGCTGAAACATGTTATCCTAATGTCAATCATAAATATTTATTGAGTCTAGGTCAATCATATGAAATTTTGAAACTATAATCTATGTTGAATTTTAAAAAATAGAGTTAGATGATAGTCAATAAACAATTAATAGATTGTGTCTTAGATACAGGGGAACCTTCAAAGATGTTTGTAGTTTCATACATTGATAAAGAAGGTGACCTTAAACAGCTTACTTACAAACTTCCCTTAGACCAGCTTTTCAATTGGGAATATGCTTGTTCTAGAAATGACAATGCTGACCCAATATGGAAATCATGGGATAACAAGCTTATCAAGAAAGTTCCAACTACAAACCTTTCAGACTACCGTCTTGCTGAACTTCTTTGTTCATTTGGTGATTATGTTGCTCCACTTTATGAGAACAACTTTCCAAAACAAGTCATATGCGATATTGAGGTCAATGTCACTGACTCTGGTTTTCCTGAGGCAACTACAGCAGAGAACCCAGTCAATACTATAGCAATATGTGAAGATTATGAAGTGACTGTTCTTGCTAGAAAAGACTTGACTCAAGCTCAAATCAAATCTATCCAAAAGAAACTTTCAGACTATACAAAGAAGTATGGCAACTATCATTTCAACTTCATTTATTTTGCTAATGAAGCCGACATGCTTTTGTACTTCTTCAAGTTCATCAAAGACAAACCTGCTGTAACAGGCTGGAACTTCCTTGGATATGACTGGATGTATCTTTATAACAGATGTGATATTCTTGGTATTGATATCAGTTTCATAAGCCCGACTGGAAAATTCTATAATTTTGGTGTTGACAACAAGTCTGGAAAGATTAATGTGAAATTGCCTTATCATAAGTTAGTCTATGACTACTTGATGGTTTATAAGAAATGGGACTATGCAGTAAAGTATAAAGAGAACAATACTTTGGATTATGTAGCTGAACAAGTTTTAGGTATTAAGAAAGTAGACCATAAGCTTGGGTTCAAAGAGTTCTACGAAAAAGAATATGAAGATTATGTTTTTTATAATGCTATTGATGTTGTCCTAGTTAATGAGATTCATAATACTTTAAAGACTGCTAACATCTTTACATCAATGGCAAACATTGTCAAATGTAATGCAATGGAAGCTTTCTCAACTATCAAGCCTATTGAAACCGCAATGGTATCTTTCTTATATGATGAGAACAAAGTAATTCCAACTGTTAGGAATAAGAAACCTGCTGAAGATGCTGATTATGAAGGAGCCTTCGTATGGCCAACAGTCCCAAATGCATACCAGTATGTTTTAGGTTTTGATTTCTCGAGTTTGTATCCTTCCATAATAAGACAGTTCAATATTAGTTCTGATACATTTAAGTTTAAGAATCCACATCATAAACGGATTGATAATGAAATAAAAACTTCTTCTGGAGCTGTCTTTACTAAAGAATTTAGAGGATTGTTACCTCGATTCCTTGATTATTATTTTGAGAAAAGAAAGGAAGCAAAAGGTAATAGAAAAAGAGTAGACACAGAAAAAGAATATCTTAATAAGATTCTAGAAGCCAGAAAAGCAGGTATTTCTAAAGAAAATTTTAGAGAAGATTAATCTTATTTTAATCAGGTATAATGTTTATCATATAATAAAATAAATTTATATTCATTTTATTATATGATAGTTCATAATATTAAATTAGAAGAGGAAATATTTAAGTATATAGCTCCAGAAGGAAAACTTATACCACAAAGATGTGTAATTAGTCTTCTTAAAAAGAAAAATTGGTACGATTATTTAAAAAATCTTTATCCCAATTTAACATATCCGGAAGGAGATGTTAAATTTATTAGAGAAGTTTTATATAGATTAATTAACAATATTGACGAACTTCCTAAGTGTCGGACTTGTGGAAAGACTTTACACTTTAGTAATGACAAATTTCCTATTTTTTGCTCAAAGAAATGTTCTAATGCCGACCCAGAAGTTTTAGAAAGAAATAGAGAATCTGTTAGAAAAGCACAAAGAAAAAATCAAGAAACAATAGGAGATAAAATTTTAGAAAAAAGAAAATCTACAATAAAAGAAAGATATGGAGTAGAAACTAGTTCTCCATATGGAATTCCAGAAGTTCAAAAGAAAATCAAAAAATCAATCAAAGAAAAATTTGGAGTAGATAATGTTTTTAAATTACAAGAAACTAAAAATAAAAGACTTGATAATTTAAAAAGAGAAACTACAGAAAGATGGGAACAATTCTTAAGAAAAACTGTAATATGGCCTGATTTTGATAGTAAAATTCCTAAAAATAAAAGAATTTTAATTATTAAAGATTACTGTCCTATACATGGTGATGTTGAAGTTCCTTTAGGAGATGCTTGTCTTCGCGTAGGAAATAAAAGATATTATGAAGGATGTCTTTGTTTTAAATGTAATCCTAAAGTTCCTAAAGAAGAAAGAAAAATATTAGCTTATTCTAAGGCTTCTCAAAAACTTTATAAAAAATTAGTAGCTCTTTTAAAAGAATCTAATATTAATAATAAAATTTATTATGCTACTTTAAATAAAGAATTTTATGTTAAAACAAAAACCGGTAGATATCTAGATTATTATGATGAAACTGAAAATATTATTATAGAATTTAATGGCGATTTATGGCATGGTAATCCTTCTATGTTTGGACCTGATGATTTAGTTAAAAGACCTTTTAATTCCAATATAAAAGTACCAGCTAAAGAATTATGGGACAATGATAATAAACGATACAAAGAAATAAGAAATGAATTACCAGATTGCCATTATTTAATTATATGGGAATATGATGCTTTCAAATATACTGAAGAAGTTTTAAAAGAACTTGTAATTTTTTATAAAACTAAAGATTATTCTAAGTTAAATCTTGTAAAATTCAGAAATGATTAGATTCTTTTTGTTAGATTTGCTTCATCATTTAAAAACAAAAGACTATGGAACAATTTGAACCAATTACTACTAGAAAAATAGGTTCTGAAGATAATTCAGATTATACTAGAAATAGTGTCATTGACAATCATCGAATCTTCATTGAGTATCAAGTCAAATTCTACTCTAGAGATTTAGGTCTAGTTTATAAGCTAAGACCTTATGGTGAAGAAACTACTTATTATAAGGAGAAATTTACATTTGAAGTTCCGTCTAATACAAATGTAGAGTTCCAGCAATTTTCAAACATTATTTTTGGGTTGTCTTTAAAGGAGTTTTCTAAAGATGGTGCTCTTTCTAAAGTATCACAAGGATTTGTCGATTTTCAAAAATTGTTAAGAAAGGATGTTCTTATCAAGTCAATAGTCCCAACTGGACAATATGAGTTAGTAACTACTGAAAAAGGTGAAATAGTAAAAAAGAAATAAGATGAACATTGCAGAACTTTTAGAATTTGTTAATCTTCTTAAAAAGAAGCTTAACTATGCTGGCTCTAATATATGTTCAAGAGTTACTGGCAACGGAGTTTTGATAGACTATGAAGGCCAAATTATTCCTATAGACATTTTTATAGGTTATTATTCTATTGCAATTTGTTTTGATATAGATGATGAGACAGAAGGAATTGTTGATGAGATGGCTAAGTGGGTTATTACAATTAATTCAGACCTTTTTGCTGGAAAGTCAAAAGAATATAAAGAGAATTTTGTAACTAAACTTGTAAATGAAATTAGAACTGTAGTTTCAAGAGGAGATTGGTAAGATGAAAGTTGTAAAATCACATGTCAAAAATGCAGAGCAGATTTACTTTTTAGAGAATCATTGTGACCGAGAAGCTGTCTATATCAAAGACCTTCTCAAAGAAGTTGGTATCACTCAGAAAGAGTTTAAAGAACTAGGCCACAGTTATTTGATTGATAGCATTTGTGTTCCTCTAAAGAGAGATGCAGAAACTTTTAAAGAAGAAACTAAAGAATTCTTAAAAGAACTAGTTACATACACTAGAGTTCATCCAATAGATTCATTCTGGGATTTAAAAAAACCTAGACCAGAACTGTTTGAATCTTATGTAAAAATCTTTAGTGATTTGTCTTACTTGAATGTCTTTACTTCAGAGTGGAAGATTCTTTCTAATGAATTATTTGGAAGGGCTATAGAACTTTAAAAATTGTTAAAAAGTGAGCTAAGATTTTTCTAGTTCGCTTTTTTGATTTATTTTTGCACTGTTAAACAATTAATTATTAATCAAAAAACAAAAGATTATGAAGAAGTGGTATTTTAAATTCTGTTTTGTTCTGGTGACATTGTTCACTATTGGAACGTCTGTTAAGGCTCAGTACACTCAAGAGTTTATTGATGAGTTCTTGAAAATGGCTGAAAGCATTGATAAGTATGAAACTCTCTATTACACTTATCAAGAAGGAAAGGTTTTCTTCAGAGGTTGGATGAACACAAAAACTCACCAGATTCAAGGACCTGCTCGTCAGACTGACAATTCAATCAGTTTGCAGAAAACTGGATTTATGGCAAATGGAAAGATGTATGGTCTCTGTAAGTATGAAGACTTTGATCGAGAAACTCGAGGCATGTACAATAGAAACAAGCTTAATGGATATTTTAAGAATCGAGAAAAACAAAAAGGATACGATTATGTTTGCAAAGATGTGAATGGCAGATTGTGGGGATTCTTCAAGGCAGCTGCATTCAAAGATAAAGTTGAAGTCCACCCTACAGGATTTTTCAGAGGTGACAAGTCATTCATATCATATAAAGATTCTATCCAAAAAATTTATGACAACTATGATAAGAGCAACTATATCATAATTAAAGACAAACCTTTAGATGAAGGATTGTACACCGGTGGAAAGACTCCAGAACCCACTAAATATACTGAACATGGACCGGTCCTTTTTGTTAGAGAAAACCATTATAAACCGGCATTTGAATCTTACTTCATCACATCAGCACCTAACAGAATGCAAACGGAATATTCAGGTGTAACTTATGACAGTAAGTACAAGCATTTGACAAGAAGACCTGATGGAATCTATATTGGAAAATATATTGAACAGAATTTTAGTGATGTTGAAGAATCATACTATGATGACAAGCATGGGAATGACATTTTCTATTCTGACTTTACTAATGCTCATCAATATTCATTCTTCTATTCTGAAGATTACAAAGAAGAACACAAACACGGTTATGAGATTATGCAGGAAACTGACTATGACACTACTATAACTTTAGTCAAGTGGGAATATGGTGATATGAAAGAGTTTTGGAGAGTCAACATGAGTAAAGGAGAATACTGGCATTTCAAAGTCGATTACTATGGCCTGTCATTCAATAGAGATTTCAAAGGTTGGAATGGTGTAGGTGTTTATGTTTGTTGGACACAAGCCTATGAAAAGGCTAAGTTGGGTGTTTATATTCGAGATGGCAAATATGTGGTCCAAAAAGGATTCAATCCAACTATTCCTGGAGATAAGGTCTATGAACAAGCTAAAGAAAAAGTAGTAAGATTACCTAATCACGTCAAGTTCTAATGATAATATTTAACGGTTCATTATTGATACTTTTGGGAATTACTGGTCTGTACAAAACTTATTTTTCTAAATCAAAAGACAAGCTGATTTGTACCGACCAGCTTAAATTTGTATCATTCTTCATAATTTTAGCTGGTCTGTTTTTAATCATGACGTCCACTTTAAAATAAAAGTAAAATGAAAGATTTTCTAGGTCAAGAAATAAAAGTAGGTGACAAGATAGTTGTTTTGGAAAGTAATAAGACTTCTTCTTGGTATGAATCTGGTGAGGTCATTGGTCTTACTGATAAGATGGTCAAGGTCAGATATCCCAATCCAAGATACCTTTATAAGAATGAAACCATCAAATGCTCAGACAAACTTATAGTAGTCAACAATATAGTTTCTAAAGTTGAAGAAGAAAAACTTCAGGAAGCTATAGACAATCATCCAGTCAAACTGACAATGTTAGTCTATGATTCTTATTTTGAATCAGAAATTGTTCATCCTGGTGTCAAGTACTTTTCTCTTTATGATGAAAAACTAAAACAAATCAGAGTTTCTGTAGATTTGAGTGTTCATCCAGGTCAGATTTTGAATTGGAAACCAGGAACTAAAGGATTTAATTTATTCTTAAAAGTTGTTGATACCGGACTTTATACTTTATACAATTCTAAAGGAGAATGTATTTCAGAAATAAATGGATATGTTCCTAACAAGCTTATTCCAGAAAAGGATGGTTATGGTGACTATATTGACTTGCATATCAATGATAGTGGTCTTATAACTAACTGGTATGAAAATCCATCATTTGAAGAGTTTACTTTTAAAACTAAATAAGTATGACTGGCTTGATTTTAATTTTTATTCTTATTGCATTGTTCATGATATCTACTCATAGGTTAATGGATGAGAAGTTATTAGAGAATGCTAATAGGTACAACAAGTACAAAATCTATTCTTATCAAGGATACAGAGATGTGTTTACTCGATATTTTGTCAAGAGAGTAGTTTGTTATGCTTGGTGGTTAATACCAATTTATGTGACTCTTAATGAAAAAGAGAGTGGTTGTTCTATGATAGATGAGAAATATAATATTCGGTTCTTTGATTCTATAGAAGAAACTGAACAGACTATGAAAGAATTATACGAAACAAGAGAAACGAAACCTAAAATCAAAAGAGTAAAATGAATCCAGGATTTTTAGCTTTTATTATTGTTATTGCAGTTCTATGGGCATCATCTTTTGCCAGTACTTATGAAAGCAATACTAAGAACTGCTATAACAAGTACAAAATCTACATGAAGATTGAAAATGATACCTACGTATCTTATTACGCTAAAGTAGTAACTTGGTATTTGTTTTGGATAATTCCAATGTATGAGACTTTGAAAGAACATCATTTTAATAATTCTTATTGGGTTGAAGAAACTATGTACTGGGATACTGAAGAAGCTTGTAAGAAGTTTTTAGAAGTTAAGTACAATTGTGACAAGAAAGAACCTAAGAATGTAAAGCATTTGAAAGTTTATAGTAAGAAATAAAGCTGGTTAATTAATCATTTTTAAAGTCTTTTAATATAATAAATATTAAAAGACTTTTTTGCAAATGGACAATAACATAGCTATTACTGATGATTATATTTTAAAACTTTTGATAAAAGAAAATGGTAATCTGAATACATGTAGAATAAAAATACCATGGCTTAAGAAACATGGAATTTATGATTATTTAATTAATAGGTTTCCAGGTATATCTGATATACAAAAAATAGTTTATTGGATTAATAATAAAATGAAATCAAATCCAATTTGTTCTATATGTGGAAAAGAAAATATTAGATTCAAATCTTTTTCTGCTGGATACTATTCAACATGCTCTCAAAAATGTACTAAAGAATTAGATATCGAAACTTCACAATTAAAAAATCTTACTGATGAAGATATTTTAAAAATTGCTTATGACAAATATGGAAGGATAAGTCCAGAACATGTTAAAGAAAGATGGTTAAAATTACATGGATATTACGATTATATAATGTCTAGATATGATGATTCTGAAAGTATCTGTGAAACTTTCTATAGGATTATTCATAAAATTGAAATTAGACCTACTTGTAAAGAATGTGGTAATGCTGTAAATTTTATTGGGAAAGATATTGGATATAGACAGTTTTGTTGCAATGATTGCGCTAATAAAAATGAAGGAACTAATATTAAGAAAAAGGACAAAGGAATTAAAAGCCTAATAGAATCTTATAAAAAGAGATTCAATCTGGACATTGAAGTTCCTAGTGGAGAATTAAGAGAAAAGGTTTTTGTTTTAAATTATTGTCCAAATCATCCTAGAATAGAATTAACTTGGCTTCAATTAGGAAATAGATTAAAGCAACATAGAAATTTGTGTATTAATTGTTCTCCAGAAAGAAACAGTGAAACTTCTATCGAAACAAGAATAAAAAATATTTTAGATGAATTTGGAATCAATTATATCCAGCATAATAGAAATATATTAAAACCAAGAGAATTAGATTTTTATTTTGAAATCGACAATATTAAATATGGGATAGAGTGTAATGGAGTATATTGGCATCAAGGTTTACATGGAAAAGCTTTGCATTTAGAAAAAAGAAAATTAGCTGAAAAAAATAATATAAGGCTTTTATCTTTATGGGAAGATGATATAAAATATTCATTAGAAAAAATTAGATGGTTCTTACAAACTAAATGTCAAAAAAATAAAAAAATTTATGCAAGACTTTGTCAAATAAAGGAGGTATCTTCTAAAGAATCCAAAGAATTTTTAAATAATTATCATCTTCAAAATAATTGTAATGCTCCTATAAGATTAGGATTATATTATAAAGATGAATTAGTTCAATTGATGACTTTTGGAAAATTACGAAAGAACCTTGGTTCGAAATCAAAAGAAGGAGTTTTTGAATTATATAGGTTGTGTTCTAAAGGAGGATATTCTATAATTGGTGGACCATCAAAAATCTTATCATATTTTAAAAAACATTATTCATGGAATTCTTTAATCACTTATTGTCATTGTGATATAAGTAATGGTGACATTTATGAAAAATTAGGTTTTTCTTTTGTCAAAGACTGTGGACAAGGATATACATATGCTCATTATAAAACTGATTATAAAAGAATCAATAGATTCAATTTAAGAAAAAGTATAATAGATGATGGCAGTGGTCGAACAGCAAATGAAATATTAGAAGACCAAAAATATTTTAAATGTTATGATTCCGGAGTAAAAAAATATGAATTAAAAAATAATTAAGGCAATGGCAGAATTTTATAATATAGACCCTTGGGAATGTTCTCTTGAAGAATTAGAAAAAAATGTTAATTCTCTTCAAGCATTAAGTGAGTTTTGGGACTCGATGCAGTTGGGTTCAAAGTTAATTTTGAATAGTAGTTACGGGGCTTGTGCGTCTAAATGGTTCTTTATGCATAATGTTGATGTTGCTGAAGCAATTACTTTGCAAGGTCAAGACCTTAATCATTATAGTGAAGATACTATTAACAAGTATATCAATGAACAGTTTGTTAAAGACGTTGCTCAAGGAAAATTTGATGAGTATAATGCTTCGGTTGAAAAATGTAAATTCATAAAGGCTACAGCTTCACATGGTTTGCCTACTGCAGCAGTTGGTGGTGATACTGATTCTATTTACGTTACTTTTGACCCAATCATCAAGCATATTAATGTTCCTAAAGATAAAGCAGTTCATTTTTGTGTAGATGTTACTAATAAAGGTCTTGGACCTTATCTTGATTCTTCTTATGATGAATATGCTAAGAGATATAACTGTGACAAGAACTACCAAGCATTCGAGCTTGAAAAGATAGCTAGAACTTGTCTTTACTATGCTAAGAAGAAATATTCGATGGAAGTCTGTTGGGAAGAACCTAACATCTTCTTGACTCCAATGTCTCATGTAATCTACAAAGGTCTTGAAGTTGTTCAAGGTTCAACTCCAAAATATGCTCGGGAATGCCAGATAGACTTCATCAAGTTTGTCCATAAGTGTTTTTATGAGACTGAGAAGAAACCGTCATATTCAGATTGCATAGCTAAACTTAAAGAATATAAAACAAAGTTCATGTTACAAGACCCTAATGATATATGTAAAGGTCAGAACATTGGTGACTATGAGAAGTTTATTGTGAATGACAAACCACAGAATGGAGCATTTGAATATAAGCTTCATTGTCCAATCCATGTGAAAGCCGCAGGTCTTGGAAACTATATGTTGTTCAAGAACAAGAAGTTCTTGTCTAAGTACTCAATATTGAAGACAAGTTCAAAGTGCAAATTCTATTATACAACAGACCCAGTGGTTGAAGTCTTTGGTTTTGAACCTGGTAAATTTCCAGCGGAATACGCTCCGGGCGTCGACTACGAAATACAATTCCAGAAAGTAATTCTAGACCCACTCAATAGGTTAATTTCTGATGTTCTTGGTTATCAACCGTTGAATCCAGCTTTGACTTTCACTAATGCATTGTTTTAAAGAATGTTAAAGATTTCAAAATATAGTGGATGAATTTTTCTAGTTCATCTACTTTTTGTATATTTGCCGTAGGTAAGATAATAAGAAACTTAAAAATTGGAATTATGAGAAAGATTGGATTTGCTAACAAGATGTTTACTTTATGGGAAGTGACAGTTCTTCCTCAATATACTCAGTTTGGAACTGCAACAGTTCATACTAGTGATTTAGTTCACAATGGATATTTACAAAACATATGCATCTCTGAGTCAAAATGTAGAGAGCTTTACCCTGACTTTGACAAAATGTTTGATGAGACTTTAAGAGGAAAGTCTCAATCGTTTGATGTCTCTACTAATGATACTGAAGCTGATTGGTGCGGTAATGGTTACAGTATGGTCAGAACATTTATCAGAGGCAAGTATGAAGGTTTGAGTATTGATGAGGTTTTTAATATTGATCCTTCTTATCTAGTATGGTTCAGAGATTTCATGAATGTTGCAGGGAATCGATACAATGAGATTCTGAAAGTGAATATTGAGAAATTTGAGCCTTTGAAAGTATGGGAAGAGAAAAAGTTCAATGAGAATCTTTTAGCTTTGAACAAGGCTTTTGAACGTTGCAATACAGAAGATGAGTTTGAAATCAGCTTCATAGCAGAGAACAATCCAAGGTCACCTGAAGATTGTAATAGTTTTTATATGACAAAGGTTGAAACTTCAACTGGTGAAATCATGAATTGGAAAGACCCAAATTGCTTGATGCACAAGAAGTTCTTTGAGTTTGACTACTCTCAACTTTCTTTAAGAGATTGTTATGAAGATATGAACATCTATTACCTGAAGTTGAATGGTAAGAACAAGCTTGTCAAGAATCATGAAGTGACTTTGAGAGTCAAGAAGACTTCTGAGAGAGTTGAAGAACGCCAGCTCAGTGAGTACTTTAAAGTGATTGAAGTATTGAATATCAAATCAGTTAAAAAATAAGAGGTTATGTGTCAGTACAATATTCCTGGAGATATAGATGAGTTGTTTGCAAATGGCAACAGAAATTATTCAATAATAGATTATTCTATAGAGGGAATGGACAATGAAGAATCTATGGATTTCTTTTTAGACTTTATTGGTGTTCCTCAAAAGAATATTGTTTTAGATGATGGGACACAAGTCTATCTGGTTCATGAAGATTATGATTATGAACTTAAGATTGATGCTGGCGGACTTGGAGATTTCTTCTCACATTCATTTGAAGTAACAATTTGCAAACCAGAAGAATAAGAACAGTAATATATGAATATCAGAAACTTAAGTAAAGCTCTAGATATTGCTGACAGAATAGCAGCAATTGATTCCCTTATAAAGGCTATCAATGAAGATGGCAATCTGAAAATCATCAATGCTAACAATGATTATGACAGACTTGATAAAGAGTTCAACCAAGACCTTAGAAAACTTTTAGTAAAACAAAGAGACAAGTTAATAGTAGAGTACAAACGTTTAGACAAAGAAGAATAATGGAGAATTTAAGAAAAATACCTATAAAGATAGGAATTATTGATAATGATTTTTATCAAGGAACTTTAAGAGCTCAGATTGAAGAACTTCAGAAGAACAGAGAAGTTGATATTGAATTAGTTGATGCTGAAGAACTTAAGAATGAAGAACTTGAAGAAGCTCCAGTCATCTTAAGCAAAACTTATGAGAACCGACCAATTTGGTTAGAACCCGTGAAACCTTGTAAAGGCAAGAACAGTAAATGCGATGTCTGCTATGAAAAGCAGATTGCTAAGAGGAGAAAGAAAAATAAGAACAAGAAAACACATATGAGAAAATAATCATGCTAGTTCCATTTACAGTAATAGCAAGTGTGACAATTATCTTGATAGTGATATGGGTACAATATATGGATAATCTTCCTAAAAATTTTGATGAAGATTATTGCAAATACAATCACTATAGAATCTATCAAGTAGATGAGATAGACCGTTCTTATTATATAGTGAAAGTCATGAAATATAAGCTTTTAGGAATTTTTCCCATATGGCAAATGATTTATGACATGGTTGACAGACAAACTGGATGTTATATCATTAAAAGATTTTCTACTATAGAGAACGCTAAAAAATGCAGTGATAACTTTTATGCTAAATATCTTGCTACAATGCCAGATAAACTTGTATCTAAGAAAACATTAGTCATTGAAAAATAGAAAGACATGAATATTCAAGTACCATATAAAAATCAGATTAGTGGTTTTCTCATTGTCAAAGATGGGATTAAGACCATTAAAGAATGTCTAAATGCTTTGGCACAAATTGCATCTGAGATTGTAGTTGTTGACACAGGTTCTACTGATGGAACTTTAGAGTTTTTGAGAAGTTATCCACAAGAGAACTTCAAAATATTTACATATAAGTGGCATGATGATTTTGCCACAGCTAGGAACTTTGCACTCAAACACTGTTCTTGTGCTTGGGTCTTCTTTGTAGATGCTGATGAGATTCTTACACCTGAAGGAATTGCTTGCATTAAAGACCTTCAAGAACATGACTTCTATGATAAAGTTGCTTACTGGATAGAGAATACAGAAGAGTTTTATTATGCACCTAGATTAGAGTTGTTCCGTACTGATTTAGGTCTTCAGTTCAAAGGTCGTGTTCATGAATATCTAGATGGCTCTAAATTACCTCAAGACAAGATAGGTATTGTCTCTACTGGAATAAAACATCTGAAGACGGTTGAAGAAGTTCATGAAAGAGCAATTAAGTACTTCAATATAGCAGAACAAGCTTTAAAAGCTAATGAGCTGAATACTGTCAGAGATTTTTACTTTTATGGAATGTCTGCTCAGATGGCCGGAAAACACGATTTAGCCTGGGCTGCGTTTGACATTGCCATCAGAATGCATAAGCTAAGACCAGCTTGGCTTATATCAGATGTCGTCAATTGTTATGACTCTATAGCAATGTATTATCAGAATAATGGAAAGTTACAACAAGCTATAGAGACTTGGCTAACTTCTATAGAATTGTTCCCAAGATATGACATCTTCTATTTTGTAGCTGAATGTTGTGTCCAGCTTTACCAATACAGAAATGCTTCTTATTATCTTAGCAGAGCTAAAGAGCTTATGGAAATCCAGAAGAACCCTTGTGAGAAGTTCTTTGTCTCTAAACTTCTTGAGACAAAGTTCATACCTGAACTAGAAGAAAAAATCAAAAAAGAAATAGTATGAAAAATCTAGAAGTCCACTTGAACTGGAAATGGTTCTTGAATTACTTTGATATCCTCAAGAGTATCTACCACACTGGTTACTTTCTTATCAGACACCAAGAAATAGTTTGCTGGAAACCAACGTTTGCTGAAGCCTTTCAAGAAGGCATGAAAAAGAAATGGCCTCAAGGAACTTTCTCTGTACAAGGTTTTGAAGACGTTGACTCAGGAATCACTATAAGCACTCCTAGAGTAAGATTTTAAACTAGGGATAGATTTACTCAATCGAAATCAAAAGCTTCTATAGAACGTTTAAAATTGATTTTAGAAGATGCCAAGAAAGCCAAAAGAAGAATCTGAAAAGAAAGTCAAAGAGAAAAAACCTAAAGTAGTCAAAGAGAAAAAAGAAAAGTCTGATGAAATAGGTCTGTTTGACATTATCAATTATATTTTCTGTAATCCATCTAAGCTTAGAGAAGTTCCAAAGAGTCTTTTAGATAGAAACTTCTTCATGATTAACCGAATGCTTGGTATAGGGTTTCCTATGCAAGCAAATGCTTTCCAATTGAATTGTATCAACAATGTTGAAATCACCTATTGTTGGTCTGATTTCATGAGAGCAAAAGGTTATACACGAGTTCCAGGATTCATATTTACTAAAGGAGTTCAAAGAACAAAAGCTGAGACCGAATCTAAGAAGAAAGTTCCTGAATCAGTAATCAAAGAATATGCTAAGACATATAAACTAAGCTTGAAGGATATTCATAGTGCACTTAAGATGTTTCCTGAACAGATGGAATCTGATTTGCTTAAGTTCAAGAATAAGATTGAAGGCAACAACTTTGTAAAAGAAACAAAAAAGAAAAAATAAGATGAGGAAAGCTGTAAAAGACTCAGAAGTTGAAGTTCAAGAAGTTGGAACTAAAATCAAATGGTTCAAAGCACCAGAGATTCATGAACTTCAGAATGCAATTGAGAAAGGAAAAATCAAGATAAAGAAACATGTTGATATTCGAAAGATGAGTATCATACGTGTAGACCATGTGACAATCAACATCCAGATTGATGATGTCATCTACAAGTTAGAAGACAATACTAACAACAACTACATTGCTGAATGGAAGAAAGGTCCTGGTCACTTTATCAGAAAAGACATCCGTAAAGGAACTGTTGTCTTAAGTGGAAAAGAGATAGGCCCTTATGTCGAAATCTGCTATGCAAGTAAAGATGGTTTCTTGAAGAAAGCTCTTATACGTGTAGCTTATGAGCTGACTGATTCAGAGCTTACAGAAGAAGGTCTTGTTGAAGAGATTAAGAAATGGGATTCTTACAATATCCTTCATGGAAAGATTCAAGGTCTTTATTATACAATCATCAAGATTGTGGGTGCTAATGAAGACTACTCTAAAAAAGAAATTCTGACAAAAGACATTGAAAATCTTGAAGAATTTGCTGCTACTACAGACTTTGTTGAATATCAGGCTGAAGACTCTACAGTCGAAGAAAGCTCTAATCCTTTATTCTAATGGAAGTTACAAAAGAAGTTTACCAAATAACATGCAACAAAGAACAACTTAAGATTATATCTCAAGCTATTGAATGTTGGAGCCGAAGATTGAGCGGACAACTTGATTCTTTTGGTGACAAAGTCATAGAGAACTTGTTATGGAATCTTTTGGATAAAGTTCCTAGAGACAAAGATGGTAAGTTCTCTGATGAAGAGTTTAACAAGTATCTAGAGAATAAAGAGCTTGTCAATGAACATCTTAAGGCTATCAAGAACATTCTGTTTCCAGAATTTGCTAGATATCCGGGAGCTTCGTATGGATATAACAATACTCCAGATATAGGAAACTCTTATCAGATTTACAGGACTATTGAATATGTTCTAGCTAAAGAAAGAGAAGCTGAAGCTAAGGCCACGGGTAAAGAACATGGATATGATTGTTATTTAAGTCCAGCATTGCCAAGTGGAAATTTGGGTACAATTAAAGTAGAAAAGATAGAACCATGAAAGACTGTTTTAAAATCAACAAAGTAGGAACTTTAGTTTTTGTAAGTTATAAAGATGAAGTCATTTTCAATATTGGGGAGATTTCTTCAATAGAACCTCATTATCCTGGAGAAGAAGGAACAACTCATGCTGTACATTTGATAATGAATAACCAAAGTACAATGCGGTTGTTAGACATCAAATTAGAAGACATGCAAGAACTTTTTGAAGAGATTGACAAAGTCCTTTTACAAAAGAACTCTCAAGCTTTATTCGAGATGTTTAAAGTGGATGATGAAGAAAGTGTTTCCATGCCTTCTAAGTATGAAACAGTAAATGTTCCTTTGTAAAAGAAAATACATAAGGAGAAACAATCCTTTTTTACTTAAATGAGAAAGAATGTTAATGAAGATGAAATCTCCTTCAATATAGGTCTAAAAAACATGAGACAATCTGACAATGGCAACCTTAGAGGAACTATGATTCAGTTCTTCAATTTCATAGAAGGTGTCAAGACACGTTACAAGAACTTGCACTGGGCTGAAACAGTAAAGTCAAGACATGAGACTATAGATGATTTTCTTAACGAAATCTCAAGTTTTGAAGATGAGTTAGCAGAATCATATCAAGGTTCTACAAGTCAGTTCAATCCTACTGATATAGTTGGTATCAATCTTCCTATAGAATGTCCTGTAAATTTAGCAACGGTTCTTAAAGAAAGAGTTATGCTGCTCAGAGATATTCTAGACAAGGACCCTGAATATGTTGGAGAGGTTTCACTCATTGATGATTTTCTTATTAAGATAAAGAAATTCGGTAGTTACCTGATGAGAATGGAGTAAAATACCATTCTCATCATTAGTCATAACAAAATAAAATGATAAAGGATATAGAAGAACTTAAAGAACTAGGTTTTGAGAAAGCCTGTTCTTTTTTAAGAACATGTCGTGTCTATGAAAAAATTGACATGTTTTATTTTAAAGTCAAGATAGTTTCTAAAAATTCAGTAGAGTTCTACAAGTCTAATGGAAAGTTAATCAAACCAGAAGACATTATTCTTTCTAAGATGTGGAGAGAACCTATTGAAGACCTTTCTAAAGTCATACTGACTGCAGAGAACCTTCAAGATTTTGTAGGATATACATTTGGATTCTTTTTCTTACCTTGTGAGAAACCTCTTAAAGTTTCTTATTCAATTGCATACAACAATGGATTCAAGTATTTCTTGAATGATGTCTTCTTCGACAACAAGAAACTTGATTTTGTCAAAGATGAAAGGTTCTTGACATTAGACTTCAATGAATTGTTCAGTTCATATCTAGTCTCTACTAAAGGTTCTGAACTGTACTTAGACAAGTTTTCTGCTGATGTCTTTGAATTCAATGAAAACTATCTAGAAGAGATTATCAACAATGCTCCTGACAGGACTTACAAAGACATGACTGAATTCTTGATTTGGAACTTCTCTTATAAAGATGTTCCTTTGATTGAAGAAGACATTGTTGCTGATGAGAAACCTGAAGGATATATCTTCAAGAATGGTAATGACATTTATCAGATAATCTTCAAAGAATCTGAAGTCAAGTTCTCTGAACAGTCTAAGCTTGGTATGGAGCTTACTATCCTCAACTTCTGTAAATGGATTAAGACTATAGACTATGGTGACTTGATTACAGCTTCTTATGTAGAGAGTGTTTGCAACCTCTTCGAAAAGTATTTGAAATATGGAAACATAGACGAGAAGTACTATCATATCACTCCAGAAGAATTAGAAGCACCTACATTTGGTTATTATGCAGGAACTTGTTATGAGTTTATTCCAAACAAGTTTGTGAGAGAAGTTTGTATGAGCAACAAGCTTTATGAGAACATTTTCAAGATTCTTCTGAATGGATTGAGAAGACAGAAGTTGAAGAACAGTTATCAGCTTATTAATATAGAAGCTCAAGCAATCTGGAATTCTCTTGTCAAGACTATCCAAATTTCCACAATGGGTGACTATAGTAGCTTGATAAGTCTCAATAAATACTAGTGAGAATTAACCTTTAATATTTCAGAGGAGTTCATACTACACTAGTTCGCGACGATGTTTAGTTCCTGCTTCTCTTAAAGAATAGGTTTAAGGCTAGGATACGGTGTTCTTTTTTGATTGCAAAACCGGATTCCTAGCCTTCTCAGTCTTTAATCAAAAGCAAAATTCCAGCATACATATTTGTATGAAATCGAACATACTTTACATACATGGTTTTGCAAGTTCTCCTAACTCAAGAACAGTCAGACTTTTAGAACTTGCTTTATCTGAATACAATATCATAGCGCCTGAAGTATCTAGCGACGTCCAGGATTCAATAAACTACATCAATAAAGTAATTAATAACAAAGAGATAGACCTTATCATAGGGACGTCCCTAGGTGGTTTCTATGCTTTGTCATGTAATAACATAGGAATACCAGTTGTTGTAGTTAATCCTGCAGTGAATCCAACTCAAGACTTAAGACAGTTCTTAGGAGAGAACAAGTACTTGAATCCAAGAAAAGACAAGGCGGTTTCATTTGAGTTTAAAGAATATGACTTGAATAAGTTCGGAAGATATGAAGCTAAGTTAGATGATAAGATAGAGCTTAACAAGAATCTTATCTGGGCGATTCTTTCAAACAGAGATGAGACTATCAAGAAATCTAATGATGAGTTCTTTAAAGAGAGATTGAAAGAAGGTCATATCATCATTACTGATGAGATTGGACATAGGCTTGAAGATGATTATATACTTCACGACCTTAGGGATTTGATAATTAACATTTTAGAGAATGATGAATATAGGAATCCAGAACTAGAGCAAGATATTGTCTATGAATCACTTAATGAGATGGAAGCTGGGCCTTTATTTGAAAGCTTTAAGACTCTATGGCCTGATGATGAAGAGATGAAGCTCAAGTACATTAATGAAATTTGGGATGACTTACAAAGAGCTTATTCTTACATAGGTGGCTTTGCCACCGCTAAGACTAAAGAAGAGTTGTTGAGAAAAGCAGATATCTGGAAATTATGCTTCAAGAATGGTAAATTAGTTGCTTTTAGTTTATATAAAGACACTAAGTTTGGTAGAAAGTCTATATGTGGTGCAACTGACAATACCGAACTAGGCAAAGTCTGGTTCCAAAAAATCATCGAAGAAGACATCAGAGAAAAGAACCGTGCAGTCTATACTGAAGTTTCTGGGAAGATGGAACATTATTTTAGAAAATATAATGCTCCTCTTATCTCTTATGAGCTTGTCAAGCATATTCTTTTAGGTAAAGACATTGACCAAGAGATTGATATTGAAGATGAGAAGAATCAACTCTATGATTTTGATAAAGACTATCACTATTACAGAGTTCTGAAAGACGGAAACCGCCATAGAAAAATCATGGTAGGAAATTTAAAGGGATTTAATTAAATCCCTTTAGAGTTCTATAAACATTGAAAATTTTTAATTTAGTAACCAATGAACCAATTCTTACAAAATGTTATTTTCTTTTACATATTAAAGAATCCAGCTCTAGCAATGAAATGCAGAGGAGAATTCTTTGATGCAACATACTTGAAAATTCTTTTTGATATTCTAAAACCATTTGCTCTTCAATATAAAGAGTGTCCAACATTCATACAAGCAGTTGACCTAGTCAAGTCTGAAGGAAAAGACAATGTAGTTCCAGTTGATGCTATTGAAATGATTTATCAACATTTAGACAAGCTTTCTCAATATGAAGAAGATTGGCTCGAGTCAAATGTCAAAGCTTGGTTGACATGGTCTAATACAATGAGAGGTCTTAGGACAACAATTGGTTATGTCAAGACTATCTCTCCTGATATCACTATAGAGAATTATCAAGAGATTAATGAGAAGATTAAGACTATCTTCAATAGTGAGACTCAGATGACTTTTGATGATGATGAAGGTTCAGACTTCTTCAATCCAGAAGAACATCAAGTAAAAAATCTTAAAAGGACTAGTACTGGATATCCATTCTTAGACTTGTGTTCTAAAGGAGGTTATTGGAAAGGTTCTTTATGGTGTTTAGCTGGAGCACCTAAAGTTGGTAAGTCGATATGGCTTCAGAACTTATGTGCTAAGAGTGTAAGTGCTGGACATGACTCGGCTTATATCTCACTAGAACTTCAAGTTGAAATGATTAACCAACGTATTGGTGCTAACTTGTTCAATATCTCTACATATGATTATGATAAAGTTGTAGCTGATACTGAAGCATTCAAACAAAAAATAAAAGCTTATTTTGATTCATTGCTTATAACACCTGGAAAGTTATGGGTCAAAGAGTTTCCAACTTCATCTGCTAGTGTGTTTGATTTGGAAGCTGCTTTATTAAAGAAAGAAGAACAATTTAGCTTGCCAGGAAAACCATTCAAGTTCAAGAATATCTTTGTTGATTATATCAATATTCTTAAGAACTATAGGAATCCAAATTCTGAAAACACTTATCTGAAAATCAAACAGCTAGCAGAAGACTTGAGAGCCATGGCTCAAAGAAACAATTGGTGTGTAATAACAGCAACACAAACAAATAGAGCACAAGCTGGAGCTGTTGACATGGGTTATTCTAGTATTGGAGAGTCATATGGGCTTATAGCTACTGTCGACATGTTGTTCGGTATCATTCGAGATGTTGCAATGCAAGCTAATGGTGAATATTACTTGAAGATTATTGCAAACCGTGCAACAGACCATATGGAAGAACGTAAGAAGTTCTTGCTAGAGAAATCATATTTGAGAATTGAAGAGGACAAGTCAAGTCCAATCATCAATGATGCAGAGATTGTAGACGAATTAGCAAAAGGAACTTGGAACAAGCCTAAAACTCCAGGAGTAGTTATAGATGCTAAGTCTGGAAACAACAATGGCAATATGCCTCAGTTGAATGTTCCACCACAAAGCTTAAGTCAAGCCGACTTGCTAGCTACTGAACTAGTCAATAAGAATCTGTTCAATTTATAAAGAAATGAGGACCTAAGTCCTCATTTCTGTTTTTAATCACTTGACAAAATTCCCATATAATTTTTAACAATTACCTTACAAACAATGGAAAACTGAAATAAGAATTTAATTTTTATTTCAAGTCTCCAAATCAAATATCCTCATGGCAGAAAAATTAGACAAAATGCCTACCCGTAAGATTCTGAACAACTCTTACAATCAAGGTGGGAATGACCAAGTATTTACCTCTTCAATCAAAATTGACCCAGCTGTCTCTGACAGGTATGATGAATCTACAACAGAAGACCCGGCTTTACTTATAGAAAGAAAAGAAACTCAAGAAGAGATTTTCCAAATATTCATTTCTTCTCCTTATGCAAAGAAATATCCTATAGAGAACCTCAAGAAGATAGAGAAGAATGATATTACTAAAGTGTTCTATTACGTCAAAGAAGAACTAGATAAAATCAGAAAGCTTTCCGCTTATGAACTTGTTCTAGCAATCAATGAGTTCTTTGACTTCAATTATAATGTGATTTGGCATGATGTTCTTTCTGTAGAGCTTAAAGGTGAAATATTAGAAGACCTTTATGAGAATCACGGAATGAAATCTAAAATGCAAGTTTCTAAAAAACTTTTCTAAATGACTGAGAAAACTAATTTTGATTTTATTGCACTAGACCTTACTGATGCCTTTGTCATATCAGACATTCACTTAGGCGTCAGAAACAACTCTTTGTCTTGGCAAGAGAATATCAAAGACTATTTTGACAGTTTCTTCATACCATTGATTAAGAAAAACAAGACTAAAGATTCTTTTGTCCTTATATTAGGTGATGTCTTTGATGACCGTAAGTCTATATCAATTGACACTCTCAACTTGACCATAGACATATTAGATAAAGTATCTGAAGTCCTTCCAGTCTATATCATTATAGGAAACCATGACATGTTCAAGCGTTATGACAACAACATCAACTCACTTAAGGTTTTTGAAAGACATAAGTATGTCCATGTTATAAAGACTCCTACAGTAATATGTTCAGCTATAGACCCAGAACATGACTTGATGAACTATGCTTTGTTGTTGCCTCATCAAGGTGATGTCCAAAAAGAATCTAAAATAATCCAAGACTTCTTAGATGATTATGGCTCTTCAGACAAAGAAAGCCCTAACCTGATATTCACTCATACTGACATTGCGGGTCTTAAGTATGACAACAACAAGAACATTAATACTGGAGTAGTCCTCAAGAAGAATGCTAATGTCAAGATATATTCAGGTCATATCCATAAAAGGCAAGAGACTTCTAAAGTGACTTATGTGGGTTCACCTTATCACTTGAGAAGAAGCGACATAGGCAATGACAAAGGCGTATATAGGATAAACTTCTTAAAACCTAAAGACAAACCTAAATTCTTCAAGAACAATTACAGTCCTATATTCCAAAGATGTTTCTATGATGCTATCATAGACTTGACTATCAAGGACCTTAAGAAGATTCTCAAGAACAACTATACAGACATCATAATCAATGAGAGTGATTTGAGGACTTTGAACGTCAATGACTTGTTTGTATCTCTGAATAGTTGTGAAGCAAAAAGAATAGAAATTATAGTCAATAAGAATCTTGAAAGTTCTTTAGAGAACAATGATGAGAACTACCAAGAAATTTCTTTGAATGAACTAATCGAAAACAATATTGACAGTATGAATATAAGTCCTGGAACAAAAAAGAAAATAAAAGACTTGTTCAATTATTATAACACTTTAGCAAATCAAGAATTCAATGAAGAGTAAAAAAGAAACTAAAATAAAAAAGAAGGAATCAGAAATAAAAGTGATTCCTTCTTCTCTTAAAGCTTCAGTTAAAAAGAAGATACCAACTAAAGGAGTAGACCCAAAGTATCTTGGTATTCCTAATATCAATTTCTCTTTGACTGATAAAGATGACAAGAGAGAACCTCAGTTTGCTTATGAGAGAAAGACTAAAGGTTATGACAGGTCAGAACTTTGGTCTTTAGATTCAACAATAGCTAGGTTCATTGCTCCGAGACTTAGAGATTTTGCCGAAGACCATTGTGGATATCCAGCTTGCTTTGTCGATGATAAAGAATGGAGTGAGATATTAGACAAGATGGCTACAGCATTTGAACTCTTGTCTAGTGATGAGTTTCTTTTTCATTCTAAAGAACAAGAGGCTCAAGTTGAAGAAGGACTCGACTTGTTCAGAAAATGGTTTCACTCACTTTGGGATTAAAATAATATGCAGATACTTCATTTAGAATTCAAGAATATAGGTTCATTTGGAGAGAAACTTCAAGTGATAGAATATCCATCAAATGGTAACCTAGTAATGATTAAGGGCGACTCTGGTGTTGGAAAATCAACTTACTTGAATATCACTAAGCTTTTGCTCTTCGGTAAAGCAGACGGCATCTCTAAGAATGCTATCGCTAATCGAGTGAACAAGAATGGATATATCAAAGGGATTGTCAAAGAAGGAGATAAGACTTATATCATAGAAAGAGGATTCCAGCCTACTTATCTGAACATCTTCAAAGAAGATGGAACTAATCTAGATATGGTTGGTATTAAAGATGCTCAATCTTTTATTGACAATGAGATTGTCAAAATGTCATATACTCTATTCTCTAATATTGTCTCTTTGTCACTTATTAATTTCAAGACATTTTTAAAGATGAGCCCTTATGACCGTAGAGAAATTATAGACAGAGTCTTTTCACTTGAAATCATAAATCATATTTTTGAACTTATCAAAAAAGACATTAAAGAGATTTCGAGCAATATTAACATAGACAATGCTAACATATTCTCTTTGAATGCAACAGTTGAGCAAGGAAAACAAGAGTTAGAGAATATCAAGCAGAATAATGATAGTTCTATCTCAAGTAGTATCCAGAACAATATCAACACTATAGAGAACCATAACCAGACTCTTGTCAAGATTTCTGAAAAGTACCAGGAAATCCAGAAAGTGCTGTCTTCATATGAAAGCATGAAGCAAACACTTAATACTGAACTGATTAAGAAGAATACTGAGTACAAGGCTATTCTGAAGAACCTTAAATTGTTTGAACAGGACAAATGCCCTACTTGTGGTTCTTCTCTTCATTCACAAGACTTTGATGAAATCAGAAACAAGTTAGAGTCTGACAAGAAGATAGCTGAAGAGTATATGTCAAGAATCCAAGTCAAGATTCAAGAAATAGAGACAGCTAAAGGTCCTTACTTAGAGGCTAACCAGAAATTGTCTAGTGCTAGCAACAATTTAAACCAAGAGATATTGAAGCTAACTGCTGACAACAACTCTCTGAAAAATCTTATCAAGAACAGTGCTGAGTTCCAGAGTATCCAGAATATCATCAACAATACTCAAGAGAACATAGCAAGCACTAAGAAAAGAATTAATGAGAATACTGAGAAAATCAATAACCTTGAAATCTTGCAGTCATTGTTCTCTATAGATGGGGTCAAGAAACAAGTAATTGACAATTACTTGCCTAGATTGAATGCTGAAATTAAAGACACTTTAATCAGGCTGAACTTTCCTTACACTCTGACATTTGATAACAGTTTCAACTCTCATCTTACAGACCTTGGAAATGAAATCAATACAGAGACTTTGAGTATGGGAGAACACAAGAGAGTTGACTTAGCTGTTCTTTGTTCTATATTCAAGCTAATCAAAAGGAAATATCCATCTATAAACATTTTTACATTGGATGAAGTCTTGTCTTCTATAGACCCTACTAACAGTGCTGAGATACTCAAGTTCTTGAAAGAGTTTTCTGAAGAGATGAAAGTTAACATATATGTTATTAGTCATGTCAGTATGAGTGAAGATTTGTTCGATGATTGTATAGAGATTTTTAAAGAATTGAGATTTTCAGATATTAGACACTTTAACACAGAAAAATAAAATGATAGGATTTTTAAGTACAATTTTAGTTTTCATAGTGCTAGATTATCTAGCAGAAACATTTCTAAAAAATAAAGGAATTGACAATTATTTCAGGTGGCATGGTTCTTGGTATGACATTGGAAATACAACAAGAGGTTATCAAATCTCTTTTAGAACAGAAAATGAAGATTTTGAGAGACCTAGATATATCTTCAGTTTAGATATTTTCAGGATTCACTTTACATTCTTTGGTTCTTTTGGAAGGAAAGAAAAGTTCAAACATGAAAGTCATTACTGTTTTGGGTTCTATAGTGTAGATGGAGAATTTCCGAGTCAGATAATATATGCTTATGGAAAAGAAATCTATGCTTATCATTTCAAAAATTTGCCTTGGGCTTATGATTTTGTAGATACTAAGTACTTCAATGATTCTATCAAAGCTTGGTTTTCTTCTAAAGAAGTTGAAGATGAGTACAATCTTATTAATAATAAAGACTATGTTATTATAGATAGGACTTATCAGTCATATATCACTAAGTCTGGAAAAGTACAGAAGACAGATGTCAAAGGTCTTCTAGAAAGAAGAAGATGGAGAAGAAAGATTTACAAATGGTTTAGAATTCCTATGTATCTGACCAGAACTTCATTAGACTTGCATTTCAATCCTAGTATAGGTGATAAGAGAGATACATGGAAAGGTGGAGTATGTTCATGCAGTATAAATGTTCCTAATTACAAACTTGAATATCCTCTCTATGATGAAGATGGATTTCAAGAGTATCTCAATGATATGAGAGTTATCAAGAACAAGTTTGAACACTTTATGATAAATGAAAAGAAGTACTAAAATAGTAAAGACTTACTGCTTTCACAAGTGGTAGGTCTTTATGGTAAATATAAGGTAAATGGAAAAATTAATCAATAGTACCTTCCCATGGTTCAACAAATCTAGGTTCAATAGTAAAAATTATCCCTTGACCATTATTATGAGTTCCATAAAATAGATTCAAGACCAACTGACGCTGGGATATTATACATTTCATGGGCGCTTCTAGATAATTTAAAAATCATATAATTATCATACAATAATGGTTCCACTTGACTTGAAGTTCCATATGAAGATTCGTTTTCATCGTATAATTGTATATAAAGACTATAACTATCAAATTCTACATATAAATCATAATATATTGTAACTTGACAAGTCCAATTATCATATTTAAAATCTTCTATCCAAACAGAAACTTCTATATCCGAGGAAGTTAAAATATTAAAAATGACTTTAAGGACTTAAAAACATAAATACTTAAGTTAAATCATGTTAAAGTCATGGCTGGACCTAATCGAACTTCTAAACTTCTTGATATTATCTGCGAGAAAGCCGCAATGCTAGATGCTTTCAATTCCTGGAAAATCATAAATCTAAGTCCAAACATTGCTGAACTTAAGTTTGATATTACTGAAGCTGAGATAGGTCCTGCTATAAGTGACAAACTTAAGATTTCAGATTTTAAAGTCAAGTTCTTATATAACCATGACCAAAAGAAACCTTTGTTTGATGTATACCAATTAGAAAAAGATTCTAATGGTAAGTATAAGAATTTCACTATAGGTTGTTGGATAACATCTAGAGATTTCGAGGATAATGAAGAGATGAAAGTCTATTTGAGAATCATGCTAGAACACATTTTGAAATATGAAACAAAATCGAAAGAAAAAGGATGAAACCTTGTCGATAGTCAAGGCCTCACGAAAGAAATCAAGAGAAGAAGAGATTGCTCTTCATGGTAAACAGATTTGCTTCAGGACTTTAGTAGAGAAGAATCCTAAAGCTTATAACAGAAATCGAGAGAAAAGAAAATCATACGATAATTCTTTCTCTCGATTTCTGTTTCTATAAATATCTAGATAATTTTTAGAGATATTCCATGAGAACTGACATATTCGAAGCATTTGATTTTGAAGAAGATAACTATGATATTGAATTCAAGAAACAATTAGCTAAACAAAAGGCTAAGCACTTGTTCGAAGAGGCTAATGAGAAAGAAACAAGAATAATACTTTCAAGAAAGGCTGGATTAAATAAAAACTATGAAATTCTTATGTTAGCTTTTGATTTGGCTAACAAACTTGGTCTTCATGTAGAAACTCAAGGAATTTACTATTATGTCTATAAAGAGGGTTATAAAAATAAACCTGCTGAATATCTTTCAGGTTATGAATGTAAAAACAAAGGAATTCTAAGAAAAATTTATCAATACTATTTAGAATTATTGAATGAAGGTGTTGGTCTTAATGAGGGTTTTGATTTTGAAGGAGGAGATATAGACAATGACTTTTCAAAAAGTATTTCTAACCTAAAGACTGATATAGTCCTTAAGAATTTATATTTAGATTTCTTGTCAGTATTTACTGAAGGACTTAATATTGAAGAAGCTGGAGACAAAATATATGATATGACTAATCAGTCTACAATCATCAATTTTTATATAGCATCAAATTATAATTTGATTATTCAATATGATTATGATAAGTATAAAAAATTTCCAGTAGAAGTCAAAAATGAAAAAATATCTCGTGAGGCTTTAACTAAATTAGTTGGTATTATTTTTAAAGAAGAAGATATTGTCAAATTCATAAAAGAAAATTTTGAATCTTGGGTCTTCAATGACAATTGTGATGATGCATACTTAAAGCCTGTTTTACCAAGACTTAATGAATTCAGAAAGAAATTCAACAAAGTTTTCTATAGCCTTGACCTTAATGAAGCTTTCTCTTTTGACAATGAAGATGATGACAAGATAGACCAAGACCTTTCCAAGAATATAGCTCAAATCAAATATGAGCTTGAGCTTAAGAATTTCCTTTTTGAGTTCTTATGTATTTTTGATGGATATAAAAACACTAAAGACTCTAATGAAAACTCATATTGGAAAAAGAGACTCAAGCCTTCAGAATATAGAAATGATATAGTTTTTGACTATATTCGTTTAGCTACTTCTAGTAATATAGATATTCATCGAAATTATGAAGAAGCTAGTTTGTTTGATAGGTCTGATTATCATGTAGTTTTTGAGACTACTTTCAGATGCAAGCATCTTAAATCATTAACTGCATCATTTGCTATCTTTGTTGATGAGATATTCAAAAATTCAGATGCTAAAGAATTTGTAAGGCAACATGCTAAATGTTGGTTCTTTAATGAAAAATCAGACGAGTTGTACCAATCACAAGTCCTTAAGAAACTAGAGAAGTTCAGAGACAAGGTCAGAAAATACTTGAAACTTAATTCAGCAGAGATTATGAAGTTATATGAAGGCTTTGAATTCTCTGATGAAGAAGCTGATTATGATGAAGATATCAAGAGAAACATTCAAGACATAAAGAAAGAATCAGCTCTCAAGAAAGGATTTGAATTCTTGAAAAAGAAGAATGCTAGTTATGGTTACGGTGGAATTACTAAAGGTATTGGTCTGATGGACCTTGAAATGTTTGCTAACACTATATTCAATCCATTTGGTTATGTAGCTACTTTAGATGTGGATACAGAAGAGTCTGAAGAAACAGGAACTTCTTATCAGATATTCCAGTTCTTACTTTATGCTGGAACTGAACCTGAAGATATAATCAAGTTAGGAACTACAACCATGGTTCAGAATAATGGAATTGAGAATGTTCTTATGAAGTTCCAAGAATTGTTTGGAGACATCATAAAACCTATTGACCAGTGGTTCAAAGAATATGATTTGCAATACTAAAAACTTGAAAAGCAATTAATTTTAAAAATCAATTGCTTTTTTGTTTCTTAGGAACGTTTTGATTCCTTCTATATGAATATTCAGGACATCAGCAAATCCGCTCTCTGACGTCAAATAATCCACGTCCTGATGGTTGTCTTGGAAGAAGTTCTCGGTCAGCACAGCAGGACATTTGCTTTTTGTCAAAATAGTGAAATTCTCTTCCCAATCAGGTTTCTTATCACCATTGAACTTACGAAGGACTTTAGGACCTACAATATTCTCTGCAGCCACGTAAAGGTCTTTTGCAATAATATCTGACTCAGTAGTTCCTTTTGATGTATAGCAAGACCAACCTCTTGCACTCATCCAAGTAGAACCATTACCAGCAGCATTGTTATGAACACTAATCAAGAAGACTATCTTGTCTTTGTTAGAATCATAAATCTCATTGACTCTTCTGACCCGTTCAGACAAAGAGATGTCTTTCTCTTCTGGAACTAGAATGACTGAAGGAATACCAAGAGTTGATAGGCCTTCAGAAATAGCTTGGACCATTTCACGACAGAACTTATACTCTCTGAACTTTCCATCAGGTGAACGTTTACCTGGTGTATTTTCACCATGTCCATTGTCTAGAATTATGAGAATGTTGTCGTAAGTCTTTTGAGGAGTAGAAGATTCCATTTCAGAGATAGTTTCTTTGTTGATTTCAGTAAATGGGTATCCAAGCTCAGGATTATAGCATTTGTCTCTGAAAAGAGAAGTTTCAAAAATAGTTTTCATGAGAAAAGGTACTTTGAAATTTCACTATCTATGTGATAAAAGTCACATTTAGTACCTGGGATAAATATCCCAGGTAATTCGAAATATGTAAAAGATGTCAGGTAAGATAGCCATAGAGCTTGAAGCCTATAATATAGGAAAGCAAGGCTCAATAGGCTCTAATAAAAAATGTGCAACTAAAACCAGAGCTTAAGCTCTTGGTTGCAAGATAATAGGAACTTATTCTTCTAACCAACTAGTTCCTGTAAATAACCTTGAAGCAAATGAGTCATACAACTACTATCTCACTTTCAAGAATGCTTCAGGCCAATCAAACTATTTCTCTGCTCCAGCAATGGAGAATCGTTATAAGAACTTCACTATTGAATCATATAAGAAGAAAGTAGTTAATGGTGTTGAAGACTCTACTAAGATAGAGGTTCCGTTCTCTGCATCTATTCCTTCAGGAGATTCTTTTGTTTATTATGATTTTGAAGGTTCTTCTACTTCATGGTACATCTACTTCACTATGAACATAGAATATCCAGTGGCATCTAAGAGTACTGTTTTAGTACTGGCTCAAAGTGAAACTGGTGGCAAGAGCATCAATGTGACTTTATTCCAAGAACCCGCAATAGTTTCATATGGTTCTAATACATTTGATGTTGCTTCAAACTCAACATCATTTGGACAAGAAGGAGGTTCATTCAGTCTTTCGGTCACATCTACTGTAAATGTCTACATCAATACAAAAGGTCCCGCTGTAGAGACAAACAAAGAACATCCTGTTACTATAACTGGTTATGATGGCATGCTTAGAGAAAGCTTATACTCGTTTACTATTCCACAAAATACTGGGACCGCTAAAAATTGGAATGTTACTGTTATTCAAGATGATACTCATGCAAATAAAACTATTCGAGTTTCTCAAGCAGCCGGTTCTAGCTCGACTACATATAAGTTCAATATTCAATCTGATTTAACCAACCACAATAGTGCATGGTGGAATAAAATCTATCCAAATGAAATGTCATTTGGTAAGGCATATGTTTTGATGTGTTATAATGCTCAACAAGCTGGAACTGGGTATGAAGTTCCTTATAACAATAATGAAAACTTGAATAATTCTTATTGGATGAAACTTGACAAGGCTTCTCAAAGTTCTCAATACCTGACTTCAGGAGCCTTCACTTATTATTCAACTGGTGGAGTGTTTAGAGACTTACAATCAAGTAACATACAGACTGTACCATATAATGGCAAAGTTCATTGTTATGCTTATATCAATGAAACCGGTGGTAATGTCAGTTATATGGGACAACTAACATATATCAAATACTTAGGATATTTTAATTTGAATATGACTGGTTCAATTACTATTGATAATTTGTATAAAGATTGGTGATTTCCATTTACCTATACTATATTTACCATAAAGACCTACCACTTGTGAAAGCAGTAGGTCTTTTTTATTTTTAGTAACTGATACAATATTAGTATAAGTTCCTAAAGAGAATCCTACGCATAAATAAACCAGATTTTAAAGTAAATCAAATTAAGAATGGCTTACCAAAAAGTTTCCCTTCTTGATAGTGTTAACAACAACATTAGTCCTTTCGTAGATATAGAAGGTGTCTATATGTCTGCGGATTATGCTACTAAAAAGCCAGCAAGCATTATCACTAAGGTCGATATATCTGTAGGAGATGCAATTGTATCACCTTCAGTTGAAGTAATAACAGGGTTTGTCACAGACCCAAATGACAAACATACATTAAAAGCAATCAAGCAAAGTATTAGTACATCAAGCATTCCAGGTGGTGATGTCTCTGGAGCTGCATCTAATACTTTCTTAAGATATGATGGTAACAAGACCTACTCTTGGGTTCCTCAATCTTCTTTGATAGGTGGAAGAGGTTTCCAAGGTTATCAAGGTCCTCAAGGATATCAAGGTCCAACTGGTCCTATTGGTCCATTAGGTCCTACAGGTTCTGTTGGTGCTACTGGTATACAAGGTCCTAGAGGTTTCCAAGGATATCAAGGTCCTGCTACTGGTATTGTAGGTGCACAAGGTCCAACTGGACCTCAAGGTCCTAGAGGTTTCCAAGGTTATCAAGGTTATCAAGGGCCTAAAGGAACTGATGGAACAAACGGTTCTCAAGGTCCGACAGGTCCTAGAGGTTTCCAAGGTTATCAAGGTTATCAAGGTCCGGCAACAGGTGTGACTGGTCCGACAGGTCCTCGTGGATACCAAGGTTATCAAGGTCCTAAAGGTACTGATGGAACAAACGGTTCTCAAGGTCCGACAGGTCCTAGAGGTTTCCAAGGTTATCAAGGTTATCAAGGTCCGGCAACAGGTGTGACTGGTCCGACAGGTCCTCGTGGATACCAAGGTTATCAAGGTCCTAAAGGTACTGATGGAACTATTGGTAAAGATGGTTCAACAGGTCCTCAAGGTTCAACAGGTCCTAGAGGATTCCAAGGATATCAAGGCCCTACTGGAACACCATTCTTTACTGAAGGATACCAAGGTTCTACTGAGACTCAAGGTGACATAGGTACTGACTACACAGTTTATGCTCCAGCATTCTATGAAGCTTCTGATGCTAGAATGAAGACCGAGATTGAAGAAGTTCCTTATGAGATTGTTGAGAAGATTATCAATGCATCACCTGCTCTTCTTAAGAAGTTCAGATGGATTGATTCAGGAAACTACTCATATGGTATGATTGCTCAAGAGCTTGAAGAGATTGCACCTGAGTTAGTAAGCACTTCAGACCAAGACATCAAGAAAGTGAACTATGATGCTGCACTCTCTATGATATGTGGAGCTTTGTTGTATAAGATTAAAGAGTTTGAAGGAAGACTCAAGAATCTTGAAAGACACTAAAATCATTCTTAATTCTTTATAAAAGAGCGACTTGAAAAGGTCGCTCTTTTTGTTTTCCTTCATAAATAGGACTGAACAAATCAGTACTTCTAAAATGCCTTTACTTAAGAATACTAAATCATTTAGGAACAGTTCTAAACATTGGAGAGACAATTATACTAACTTAGGGTATAATTATCATGGGAATATTCTTAAGAATGTCTTGTCTCCTGAATTATTCTCTAATCCTGTACAAGACACTAACTTAAGGCAGATAGAAAGACTTATAGAGTTTTTGATTGACCAAGTCAAGAGAATAAAGCTCCAGTATTCTATAACTCATGAGAAAGATGCTTATGACCTTATCAACTAATTTTTGAGAGTAACCTATTATGATTAATTTAAGCAAATTAAGATTTTTCAAAAGCAATGGACTTCCACTTACAATCCAGACTACCCCACTTCTGACTTTTAGAGTAAAGACTTCAGAAAAAGGTCTTGGTGCTGGTGCTGAAGGTTCTGCTCTCATAAACAGAGATGGATTGCTTTCTTCATTAGAGATGACTTCTAATGGAAAGAACTATATACTCTCTACTCAGGCTATAGAAAGAGAAGATGGATATTTTGAAGACTCATTAGGCCCGGTAAGTGAGCTTGACTTTTACTATAGTGGAACTTTCATCAAGAAGATTGACATAGCAAACTTCAAAGTTCTTTATAAGAAGAACACTTACAATCTTGGGTATAAAGAAAAGACTTATTATTGTGTAGCTAAAATAGAGATAGATGAAGATTCTTTAGATAACCTCTATCTCAATCCAATTTATTATCCTGGAGTTTCAATAACAGGAAACATTGACTTAGAGCCAGTATCTACAAATCTGGTTTCTTGTGAAAGCATCTTCATCCTTGAAAAAACTGACGAGAAAGAAGCGAAGACTAACAAGTTTATTCATAAGAGACCTAGCTCAAATGTCAAGAACCAAAGAATTGCTTTCTCTCTCAATAACAGGCTTATCAGGTTTGTGACTTCTGATTATGTTCAAGAAGCATTGATTTGGAAGAACAAACAAATATTCTCTTTAGAATATGATGAGAAGAAAGAGACTGAACCTATTCAGTTCACTGTAGGTTTCTTAGGTGATATTGAAGGTGTCTATGAAGAATTCATACAAGTCTATCTTGTTGACCAAATCACTGACGAAGATGGAGCCATCAGAGATGACTATACTAATATTGGAATGATTCATGTTGGTGCTGAAGCTATAGATGAAGATGAGCGTTACAGGACTCTCTTTACTAACTTTGGAATCCCAGACCCTATAAAGTATCCTACTCTCTTTAAGGAAATAAATCCTAAAGAAGAAGGAATCAACTGGCCTTTAGTGAATCAGAAGAGCAAAGAGCTTTTCTTGACATATACTGAGATATTTCCTTATGTTGGAACTTATAAAGCATTAATCAATGCTGTCAAGTTCTTAGGGTATACAGACATCATATTCAAAGAATGGTTCAAGTATGTAGGTCAAGATAATCAGAACTCGAAGTACATGGCTTACCAGTCAATGGACATCTCACTTGGAGAGACATTGAGTTCTAAGCTTCAGAAGATAAACTTACAGAACACTGAAAGTGAGACTGATGCTTGGAAAACTTGGTTTGATTACAAGAAGCTTAACAAGCTTTCTATGTGCTATCAAATCAATAAAGAGACTGGTGATAATGAAGTCATAAAAGGAGTTTCTAAATCAGGTTCTTCTGCTAATGAGTTCATATTTGAAGTTCCTGGAACTGTCAACACTTATGAGTATTCAAATGAAGAAGTCCTTATTAAGCTCTTTGCTCTTAAAGACTGGTTAGAGAGATATATCATAGGTGTAAACTGCAAGATTACTGACATAACTGGTGAAGGTGTCTATTTTGAAAGGTTCAAGAACCCTGCTTATGCTACTCAGTATTACACAGCTGACTATATAAAGAACATTCCTCTCAATCCGATACCCGCGATATCCAGTGATGATGACTTCACTATGTTAGATAGTTCTGCTGTTGTGAAGTGCACTATGAGAGAGTTCACCGACTTGACTGTTGGTGATTTTGAACAAGTCTCATTCAGTCAGTTCTTGAACAATGCATATAGTGCAGAACCTTCTGCAATGGGTATTGATTCTACTGGAGAAAGGAACATCATACCAAAAGGCCTTATAGACCCTTTAGATGACACTTATATCCTTGACAAGTTTGATGTGAACAATGAGCTTCATATTCCAATTGGAGCTCCATTCAATGCACCATTGCTAGCTAATGAGCTTCAGTATTCTTTAGACATCAAGACTAGTTCAGGAACTATAGTCAACTCTATAAAGAGAACTATGGATGGAAGTCTCAATCCTATTTGGATTAGAGACAATGAAATCTATGTCTATCATGATGATGTTCCAAGATGTGAGTTTGAGAAATGCCCTACAATCCAGATTGCTGATGGTGTCTTCAGGAAGAAGTATGGAAATATTAACCAATCTGTAGTCTACAGAGTGAACAGTGCATTTGACACTGAAGCACAAGCTTATAGGTACATGATGTACAAAGACACATCAGCTAACAACTACTATTTGATAGATGACAAGAAATATTCTAGGACTAAGCTAGTGTCTTATGATTACATCACTTTAGTTCCTAGAGAGAATGCTTCTTTCAAGTATGAGATTTCTCCTAAGTATGAAGTTCCTTTGTTCTATATAAAAAACTATGATGTTGTCATTTACAATACAGAAACTTATGGTGAGAATGGTGACAGGATTCTAGATGCTTCCTCTAGTTGTTATTTAGGCGACAGTGAGTTCATATTAGACATTTATAATGGAACTATCACCTGTGATGAAGGCGAAAACCTGGAAGCCTATATCAACTTTTCTGATGAGCATGTTGACATCAGTTCTGGAAACACCGAGCAAGAAGTAGTAGCTGAATACAATTACTACAGTCAGAAGTTCAATCCTTGGGTCTTCAATGTAGACAAGTTCATGAATGGTCATGGCAAGCTTATTCTTTCAATGACCAGTGACATAACTGCTCTCAAGAATTCTGCTTCTAACAGGATATTCAATGCTCAGATGGTCATTGACTCTTCAAGAGACGCAAGTCTAGATTACATAAGAATCAAGAACAGCAGCAATCCTGGTTGGGACCCGGCTAAAGACAAAGATTACCAATATGTGATTGCTGATGCCAGTGCTAAGAAGGTTTATGTCAAGGACAACATCTCTGCAAACTTTGAACATCTCAAGAACCTCAGAGTAGGACAATACGAGAAAGCTAAGTTAAACTTGACTAAAGAATGCTATACTATAAACCAATTCATTGATGTTTCAGTCAACCATATAGGAAAATATGACATGAGCGTTAAAGGATGGGACCAGTTTGGCAACATCTATGCTAACAAGTCTGAAAATGAATGTCATGTCTATGCAGATGCACCTAACATATTTGTCTCTACTCCTTATTCAAAGTCTAACAATGACAAAGAGTTCTATGCTTTCAACAAGAATGGAAAGCTAGTTGATATATCTACATGGGAGAATGCTAATGGTGAGAAAATATACTCAGAAGAATATAAGAGTTTCTTAAGTAACCAAGAGCCTAGGTTCTTGCCTAACACTAGGATATACGGTATTGATTCAAGTGGTTTAGATTTGTTCACATATCCTACTAACTCTTATGTCATTGACACTCCTAAGAAAGATGACTATTTGCTTTTAGAAAACCTGACAGAAAGAGTTGTGAGCATTGACTTTGACTATAAGATTAATGTGGTTGGTGATAGTTATGAAAGAGAAAGGACTGGACTCAAGCTCTATATCCTTGATGAGAATGTAGATGCTAACAATGTCTTTGTTGTTGATGCTTCTATCAATCTTTACTTCTATGACCCAATCAAGATGTCTTTGCACTATGAGAATAAAGAAGATGAAGACTCTCAAGGCATTGCAGGAAAATATACAGTGACAGGTTTCTTCAAAGCAGTTCAAGACAATGATGAAGCAAACAACAACTACATCCAATGTGTTGAGTCTGGAACTCGAAGCCAGTTCAAAGAACTTAATGATGAGCTTGTTGAGAAAGTGAATTCAGGAAAGATAAAGTGCTTTGCTTCTAATGTCTCTGAATATTTGATAGATGTTGATTCTATAGAGAATGATTATGATAATAATGAAAGCACATTCAAGCTTTCTAACACTATGCTCAAGAACAACTTTGTCTTCAAGAAAGGACAAGTCATCAAGATAATCTTTGGAAAGGATGCAGAACTTGGAAACAATAACCTTGAAGACTATATTGCAAGTGCTTCTTATAGAATAAAGAATGTTGATGTTGTGAACGTTGCTCCATTAGATGAGTTTGGAGAACCTAGTGGTTATATCTACAAACAAGTGTATACTATAGAAGGCATCATAAATAAAGAGCTTATAACTACAGGTTGGTTCACTTATTCTAAAGGTGGGTACCAAGAGACTTATAATGACAAGATTACAGTAAGAGCAACATATGCTAACTCATTATACAACCAATATATCTTAGAAGCTAGAGAGAATACAATAGAGAGCAAAGGTTATGGAACCGTCAGATTTAAAAATGACTGGTTGATTGCTGACTACATTGACTCTACATATTCATTCAACATATGCAAGTTCATTCCTGTAGATGCTTATAATGACTGGCTTTCTGAAACTAAGTTGTTGTATGCAGATTTGTATGAGTATGATATTCCAGCTTCATTAATGCAAGGAAACCAGTATAGAGTGACATCTAGATATAAAGAGAAGAAAGCACTCAAAGGATACAAGTCTATCTGGAGTCTTTATACTAACACTACACAAAAAATGGACAGATTGAGATGGCAAGTCATCAATCCATTCATTTATGCTAGAGCTACTCAGAAAGGTGAATACAAGTTCAAACTTGAAGCTGTAGACATCTATGGAAACCTTGTCATTAATGAAGGTGAAGCAGTAATGTTCGCTAAGTCTTATTGATTGTTATAAGCTGTAGCTAAAGCCTTTTCTCTTCGCTTTTTAACTACAGCTTTTCTATATTCTTGCTTTCCTTTCAGGCAATTAGAGTCTTTGCAATATTCTCTATAAAGGTCAATAAGTCTAGGATGTTTTTCTGCAAATTCGATTGCATCTTCTATTCCTTTGAAAGTCTTACCAAATGAGTATAGACTTATAGTCCTAAGACCATCATGATAATAGTGTCCAAGAACTAATCTAGAGCCATTATGGAATGACCACCAAGGTTTGTCAATAGACCACCATAGTGTGATATAACCAGGTTCTTCAACCCACAAGTCATAGTCAGTGTCAATAGAATACTTCAATTTAGAAGTAAGAGTACCTACAGGAAAGAAATAGTTTTTAATCTTCTTGAATATCTTTTTCATCTCTTTGTCTTTTGTAATTACGTGGAACTAAATCTAAGTCTGCGATAAGAAAATGGTCTTTCATCTTCTTCTTGAATTTTTCTGAGTAGTTATCAGGATTATGTGTCTTGAAAAGATGATAGAAAGAGACATATCCTTCATACTGAGTTAGAAACTCTTCAGAAAGGTCTTCATGTTTTTCAGAAAGTTCATTCCAAGACTCATACGAAGTTCCTAACTTCTTGTTTACTATATCTAGAAGGTTAAGTTCTGAAGGTCTCCAGTCTGAACGGTATTTCAAGACCCAAGCAGAATCAAGACCAGGAATATATTCTGGTTTCTTCTCTTCCTCTACTAGAATGACAGGTTCATCATCAACTTCTTCCTCTTCTATGATTGGAATTTCTTCAACTACTTTCTTTATTCGTTTCTTCTTGACAAACAAAGCATTGTAATCCCAGTTGACTTCTTCTAAAGCTTTCTGGCATTCTTTGATACTTCTATCTTCCCAATTAGGTTGCTGCTTGAGTTTAGAAAGAAGCTTTCTTTTAGTAGCTAAATCAGGTTCCTCAGAATTAATCCTAGGCTCTTCTGCTTTTGGTTTTTCTTGTTTCTGATTAATCTTATCAGAGTTTTCTTTTGTCTTTCTAGGACGTTTAGAATTGACCTTTTCTTTTTCTATAGTTTCTGATTTTTTCTTCATATCTGCAAATTTACAAAAAAGCTCTAACAAGAAAAATTCTGCTAGAGCTTTTAACACTTATTAATATGAAACAAAAACTTACTTCTTTTCTTCAGGAATACCTATGCAGGTATAGTCAACTTTCGTGATTCCTTTAATGGACCATTCATAGATAGTTCCTTCCATTTCTTTTGTAGCTTGTGCTTCAGCATCCGTAGGATTGACAGCATCATAAAGATGAGTTTCACGAAGTTTCTTTACTTTTCCTTTGTCGTTCTCTGCTTCAATAACAATCTTAACGGCCCAAAAGCCAAATTTCGGTGTAATTACCATAATTCTTTTTCTCTTTTAAATTAAATGTTAAACTTATTTTTAGTCTTTCTTGACCTCATAAAATGAATCTGCTAAAATCTTAGAGTGTTTGAATTCAAGAACATCTTTAGAATTCAATTTTTCAAGAATTTGGTCTGGTGTGTCCGGACTTCCACTTCCAGTTCCTTCAGGTCCTTGGAATCCTTGTGGACCTCTTTCACCAGGTTCTCCTGGGTCTCCATCTCTACCAACGATTCCTTGAAAACCTCTAGGACCTGGAACAGTAGAATCTATACCTTTAGGTCCAGGTTCTCCTTTATCTCCTTTAGGACCTTGAATTCCATCTTTTCCTTGAGGACCTTCAGGACCTGGTTTTCTATAAAAGAAAGCTACAGCTAAGGCTGCAATTGAAAAAACTAACGCAATAATTTCCATGGTTTGATATGATATTTTTCTGTAAGTATTTATAAAATAAGAACTTAAACGATTAAACCTGATTTAGTTTCTTCTCTTTTCTTTCCTTCTAGAAGGTTCTTCATGTTAGGGTCATTCTTGATAGAAGGAGCAAGTTCTCCACACCTAGCACAAACAAAGACCTCAATAGGCATCATGACAGAGTCTTGTCCCATTCCAAGCATGAAACCAGGAACTTCTTTCAATATAACAGCATGTTGGAAGACTTTATGTCCACATTCACACTGTACTGTAGGTGCATCAATAATATCCTTTCTGGATACATTTAATTGCATTTGCTGTTGGTTATTTGGTATTGGCATACTCTATTTCAATTTGTTTAATTCTTCTTGATAAGTCTCAATAGGAAGGTTTCCTACTTTACGAGCAACTTCTTTTCCATTTTTGATAAAGATAACTGTAGGAACATTTCTGATATTGAATCTAGAAACAAGGTCATCATCTTCATCTACATTCACTTTAGAGAAAAGAACTTCAGGATTCTTGTCAGCTAAAGCTTCGATAGTAGGACCTAAAGCTTTACAAGGTCCACACCATGGAGCCCAAAAGTCAATGACTACTGTATCAGTATTCTGAATTATCTCTTCATAATTTTGAAAATTCAAATCAGTTAGCATATTCTGTATTTCTATAAGTTTTTAAATCTTGTTGGTATTTTTCTGTATTACAGTATCCACAACACTTGAATTCAGGACAGAACCCTCTGTAAACACATTCACGTCCTAACTTAAGTTTTTCTCCAAGTATTGGGTCTACTTTTTCAATTTCATCTAGAACTTTAGACCAAGCTTCTCTTGTTTCTTTAGAAGCATTATTGCAAACTCTTTTTCTTGAAATATTGATAAGAGCTTGAACATTGGCTTCCATATCCATGTCATTAAGAGAACCTTGAGGTAACTCATCTCTAGGGACATCCAATTCTCTTCTATCTCCTCTTTGAGAATGTATAAACTTCTCACATCCTTCATGATGTCTTGACATATGCGAAGTAATCCAGGTCCTAATATTCTTCCAAGTCCATGAATACCATACAGTTCTAATAGGACTATGTTCTGCAAGAATTGCTTGAGCTTCCCAATGTTTAGAAGGATTCTTATCAAGTTTAGGTTTTCCTATTGTTCTTCTGGCGGCATTAAGAGCTCTTTTCCAAGGAGTTACTTGTTCTAGTTCTACTGATAATTCTTTATTGTATTGAGTCATTTTTATTAGAGAATAAAGGAAAGTCCTCAGATTCAAGAAGAGGACTTTCCTTATATGTTCTATCCGTTGAAATGATTAACCAGTTGGTCAAGTTTTTCTTCAGATACTTTATGAATTCCATGTTCTTTGTTATACTTCAACTCAAGTTTCTTCTTCTCTTCTTCCTCTTGAGCTTCACGTATCTTAGAGATTTCTTCACGGTTCTCAGGCTCAATGTCACTGAAGACAATTCTGTCACCTGCAACTTCATGAATCCATACACTGATTGGTGAACCTACTTGAGTTTCAAGAGCCTTGAAGTCAGCATAAGTCTTATCTGACATCAATGTCTTATGCATCAATCCAGTATACTTGTTGCCATCGGCTTCAATCTCAATGAAGATACCAAAGTACTTCTTGCCACCGTAAGGTGAATCTTTTGCACCAACACCAGTGATAGTTCCATTCCATGGATTTGTAGTGTCAAGTTTAGCAAGCTGAGCAGGCAAGATGAATCTCAAGTACTTCTTACGTGACACAATGAAACCACTCTTCTTAGAGTATGAGTCAATCATGACTTCTAATGTAGTTCCTACAATTGTTTCTGGGTCTGTATCACGTTCAATTCCTGAGAGTGAGTAAGGCATGAAAGCTCTTACACCTTGAAGTTCAAGTGTGAAACCACCTCTATGACAAGCATTGACCTTTCCATAATAAGCTTTAGTTGGTTTCTCAATCTGTTCTTGATACTCTTTGTAAAGCTTGTATGTGTGCCCATCAATCATAGAACCTTTGCCATTCTTATTGACTTTGACCATAAGGTCCATGTCAATGAACTGCTTGTTCGTGTCCGGATTGTTAATCCAGTGAATGAAGGAATTCTTGTCACCACCATAAAGTTCAAAGAACTTGTTTTCTTTGTTGAGGTTCACAACAGTTGCATTACCACCTGCTGTAGAGACTAACATCTCATCATTGTTGAGGATTTCCATTGCAACAACTTTAGAGGCTCCATTAAGAGAGAAGTCTTTGATTTCTACATTTTCTGAATTCTTATCTCCATTCAGTTTCTTGTAGACAGATGTTGCATATTTCTCATGACAATAAATCTTGTCACCTTTCTTTGTCTTGATTGATTTGTTCTCTACAAGGTTTGAACCATTGAAACCATTTTCATATACACTCCAATCAAAATCCTTGAGAGGAGTTACGTGGGCATAAACGCTATTAATCATGTTATATTTTTGTCTCTTATTCGTTTACTATTGAAATTACAGTTTTTGATGTTCCAGACACAGTGTCTAGCAAGATACGAGTTGGATTCATTGTAGACATTAAGAGTTCAACTTCTTCAGGAACACCTTTCATAGAAAGAATCAATTTCTCTCTGAAGATAGAAGCACTAAATGACTGGAACTTTCCCGTTGGAACATAAGAACCAAGCTCATAATCATACAAAGTGTTCTTGTCTCGAGCATAGATTGCCGCACCATCTTCAGTCTCTTTAGAGTAAAGAATCATAATGTCTTTCTTAGAATCGGCTGCAAAGATTCCTGAGATAGCAATAAGGTTCTTGATTTGGTCTGGTGTCACAGTAATCTTGACAGCATCATTAGCAACATGGATTGACTTGTTGAAAATCTCATCACTAAGATAAGTGAACTCTGCTGGAGAACATTCATTAACTGTCATCTTCAGTGATTTTGAAACAAATCTAATTGCATCTGAAACAAATTCTCCATGAGCTGGTGAACCTGGTTCATTCAATGTTTCATAATCAACCTGGATTGTAAAGTCAGTTGTTGAGAATGTTTCACAAACTGTAATGAATTTTGGTAACATCAAGAAGATACCTAACTTAAGACGAACTGCAGGAATATCAGAACCTTCAACAATTGCTAAGTTAGCATCAGCAAATGAGATTTCAGAATATCTGACAAGTCCTTTGTCTACAGTAAAAGCTTTAGAGACAAACTTCTCTTGTTCAGCATCAACTTCAATAAGTAAGGAAGGAGACATAGTGGCAAAGTTTTTAAGCCACTGGATAAATCCATCAATAGGACCTAAATTTTTAAAACTTAAATTCAATTTTAGTTAAATTTAAAAAGTTAAACAATAAGTAATAATTATTAAACACAGGTTATATATCTAGTTTCACAAAACGATTAAAAATTCTCTAGAAAAATTTCTTAACATTTTGTTATGCATTTCTTTTGATAGTTTCTATAATTTCAAGGATGTCAAATGTTCTATTAGGCTCAGAAATCATATTGATAAAATCATAATAGACATCGCCAGTATCAGTAAAGATTTCTAGCTTGACTTTTTCTATAGATTTCTTTACAGAAATCCTAGTATAAAGTTCTGGGAACCACTCATCAAAGAAGGCTTTCAAGACTTTCTCTACTTCTTTCAAAGCAAAAGAAATATCCAATTCTCTTTGATAAGTTCCTTCCCATAATTTTTCTATATTTCCCTTCTTGTTAATTTCTGTTGCTTTTAAAGCAGAACTTAAAATCTCTTGTACCTTCTTAAGTTCTTCTTTAATCTGAACATTAGTAGCAAGAACCTTTACATTGAACAACAATTGCTGGTCAACAAATCCATTTTCATCAGAGAAGGTCAAGGCCATCTTGTTTCTTTTTAGCGTAATTGTAAATCTTATTGATTCTCTCGTAATTGTCTTTGAAAGCTGGACAATCTATATAGATTCGGCTTAACCAAGTATGGACCGCAAATGGTTTTCCTTGGAAGTACAGTTCACTAGCAACACCACCATAAACATCAACCACATTATTATATTCATCTTTATACAAATCGGTTACAAAAAGATATTTTATTTTTGCACCATTTGCTATCAAGTAATAAAAGAGAACATAATAAGGTTCTGTATCAATATGGTTGTAGTTGTCTTTTGACAATCCATCAAATCTAGTATCTTCTGGAAATAACATTGCATATGGAATATCTTTGTCATTGATGACTAGTTTCTTCTCATAAGGAAATGAATCAAGGACATGATTCTTTACAAGCTCTACATAAAGAAGTTCTTTTCCTCTTCTGAAGTTCTCTACTTCTATTCTAAGTCTGTTTGCTCTTACCAAATGCTCATTATACCATTCAGTCTTATGAAACCATTCTTGGGTTTTATACTTTTCCATCTCATGTTCATCGAACTTAAGATTCCTGAGTTTTTTACATTTGAAGACACATAAGAAAGTGTTAGGTATAGTCTCAGCACATCTCATCCGGTGGCATACAATACCACCATCAGGTGGAGCCATCACACTATAATCAGAATCCAAATCAAAATCTTCAAAAGCTTTCATGAAAGTATCCCAATCATACAAGAACAAATCTTCATCAAAGTAAACAATATAATCAAAATTGTTCATGAAATAAGAAGACTTGAGCAGATGAACAAAGACTTCTTTACCATAGAACAGTTTCCAGTATTGATAATTCTCTTTGTTGTCTAGAACATTAGAAGGATACTGTCCATAAAAGATTTCAAACCTTCTTCTGTCTTTAAGGTCATTAAGTTCAGAACCAAAGAAACTCAGACATCTTTCTCCTAATTCTCCTCTCCATCCATTTGTCACAAAACAGATGTTATATTTAGTTGCAAACTCTACTATCTTCATGGTCTAAAATTTGGATTGATTTCTTGAGCTTTGTTCAACATCTCATCATAAGCATCTTGATTGTTTTCTTTACACCATCCAAGCATTCCAGGTATGTACTCATCCCATACTCGGTCATAGTACATGCTTGCCCAGTATGCCTTGTCTTTCTCTCCACTACTCATCATATAAAGATTAGTCATGAACTCACCAACAAGAAAGTCATTGTTTCTTCTGTCTAAAGCTGAGATGACTAACTTATCCTTAAAATAATTTTTGAAAACAAACCAGACAATATCAAGTCTTAACTGCAAGTTATGCTTCTGGATTTTCAAGAGATACTCTAAACAAATGTCTTTATTGAAAGCATAATAACTCATGGCCTTAGCTGTCATGATGTCGGTATAAGTATATGGGTCTGGATTGTCTAGAGCAACCACTAACTTTTCTGCTTTATTGAGATAGTACCATGCTTTCTTGATGTCAGTAGGATAATAAGTCAGACTATACTTATATGCTTCAATCCAATATTCAGGGTTCTTGAATTCCTCTTTGTCTGCAAAAAGCTTGAGCATGTCTAGATAATGGTCTGCTATAGATTTAGAAACCATAGGTTCTTTCTGAATCGTAAGCTCTGCAACATTAGTGTATGCTAAGTCTAACCTAAGTTCAGGAATCAGGTTATTGATAAACCCATGGAACTTGCAAGTCCTTATAGCTCTGAAAGAATATGCATAAGAGTTTTCATAATTAAACTCAACTCCATCATATTCTTGTTGAGTGACATGGAATATGATGTCCATATCTTTCTGTGTCATGACATCAAATGGTTGGAAGAATATAATCCAATCAGTCTCAGTAACAGAATATGCTATTTCAAAAAGCTTGTTAGCTCTGTCTAGAGTGTCATGAGTCTTGTAAAGCTTGACTTTATACAAATCATATCTTTCTAAAAACTGCTGAGAACCATCAGTTGAGTACTCATCTAACACTCTGATTTCAAGGATGAAATCCTGAGCATGAAGCAAAGTGATAAGAGGTTCCAAGGTCTCTAAGCAATTCTTGTTGTATAAGATTGCTGTAGAACCTTTGCTGAAACCATTCATATTTAGATTTTCTATATTGGGCATGTCTTAAAGTTTTCTCTGATGTTTTATGACCCAATTGTACACTTGATTAATCCTATCAGTATGTTTTAGGAACAACTCACTATTCGGCAGAATCTTGACATGTTCTATATCAGCTTCAGGAACATAGCATCTTGCAAACCATGTATGGTAACAGAATGGAACATAGTTATAGAATAAAGCAGTACATATGCCGCCCATGTTGTCTATGACATTCTTCTCATTGTCTTTCCAAGCATCAGCACCTACGATATAATAAGGTTTAGCACCTAACTTCATAAGATAGAAGAATAACTTGTAGTAAGATTCAAAATTGTCTAACTTGCTTGAGTAAGGTTCTTGATGCGGCTCTATAGGATTGTTAGGGTCATTTCTGACTATATTGCAATATTCAGGTTCACCATAAAAGTTCTTGATAAAAGTAGAATGTTTTGCACATACTTTAGTATCATTGAACAACTCATTCATCTTGTTATAAGGACATTCTTTAGAGAACCTCTCAAATGAGTATGATTCAATAGCTGGAACTATATGTTTTTTGAATTGGTCTTGCTCAATTCCTTTGAATAGGTCTCTAATTTGGCGGATATTGAAGATGGTAAAGAAAGTATTGATTGCAATATTATTGTGGTTCCTGTGACAACAGACGCCACCGTCGGGTATTCCGGCAAATGTCCTGTCACTACTTATGAAGTCTTCAACAATATTCTTAAGAGTCTTCAAGTCAGAAATGAAACAGTCTTCATCTATATAGACAATATAATCAATCCGAGGATATTTCTTTCCATAGAGTGCATACTCTATCATTTCAAGAAAACACTTGTACCCATAGTTATAGTCAGAACCATTTATAAGAATGAAATTGTCAGTCTCTTCATCAATCAATGGACTATATAGATTATAACTTTTCTCAAACAAGGAACCTACACGAGGATTCCTTGTGTTTGAGGCAAAGTATATATGGTTTAGCTTAAAGAATTCTTTTATCTTTTCAATCTCAGCATTCATACATAGATGTAATTAAATTTTTGGTTAAGAGGTTTTGGTGTAGGGACCATAATAGAACAATTCTGATTTTCATCCCAGATACTATCTTTATATCCTAATTCTAAGATTCTATTATGAATTCTCTCATCATAAATCTCTTTAACTAGCTGATTGCACCTTTGAATTTCTCGATTTCTTGTATATTGAGTTGTCTCATATTCTCTATGCTGGACATAAAGGAAATCAGGCACATAACAGAACTTAGTCTCTAAGAAAGTCCTAACTATAAGTTCATAATCATCAACGATACTGTAATTGTAGTTATGTCCATTAATCTTGTCATATACAGCTTTCAACCAGACTCTGACATGGTTAGGTGCTGACATAATTGACCTTATAGAAATCTCATTGATGTTTGGTGTATAATTTCCATAGAACGTCTTTCCTTTATAAGTGAATTCTTTAGAAAGTCCTTGTCCATAAGCCCAGCCTTCTCCATATTCAATTATAGATTCAGGACCTTTAAGTTCTATTCCATTTGAATAGACAAAGCCACAGTCTGGATATTTCTCAAAAGCTTCTGCACATTTCTGACAACACTCTGGCATCAACTCATCGTCATGGTCTACTTCTAAGATGAATTCTCCATGAGCAGCCATGCCTAAGATTCTCTTGTTATAGCCTACATTACCACGGTTAGTCACATTAGAAAGGCATCTTATTCTGAAGTCTTTAATTTTGTCAAGATAAGGCTTGATACCAACACCATTGTCTGAATCATCTAAGATAAACCATTCCCAATTCTTATAAGTCTGGTTCTTGATGGAATTATAAAGTCTCATAAACATCTCTTCAGAAGTGTTGTAACAAGGTGTTATGATACTGAACATTCCAGGAATCTGCTGGAAATAATACTGAGCTTTGAAGAAAGTGTTTATAACAAACTCAGCAACTTTGTCAGAACTTTCATTTTCATCTATAGAAATCCATTTGTTAGGAATAACTGGACTAATCTCAAACAAATGAGGATAAAGTAAATAGAAATATTCATTCCAAGTTTTACCAGATTCTTCATAGTCTTTATTGCTATAGAATGTGATGATGACATCAAAGTTAGAAGCTGAATACAGTTTCTGACAAATATCAGTATCATCTATGAAATGAACAATTTCAAATCCAGACTCATAATAAGGTTCTGGAAACCTACGGTCTTTTATGTCTTTTATCTTGTCTTCAGGATAATTTCCTATAAGAACTACTTTAATCTTCTTTTCCACTATCTTTTGTTTCTAATAATTTTTGTAACCAAATGTAATTTTCTTCATCTAAAGTGTAGTCTCGAAAACCTCTTCTCAAGTACCACTCATGCATCCAGGAATCTTTGTCGACTTTAAGGTACAATTCTGTGATTTTACATTGCTTTGCTATAGCCTCTATATGGTTCAGAATATTAGTTGCTCTACCTTCTCTTCTAAATCCTTCTTCAACACTCAAATCTGAAATATAGAAATGATGAATGTTCTTATCTTCTAGATTGTCATCATAAAAATAAACTCTGACAAATGTATGATAGTCCATGATATTCAGATAATTTTCCTCATCAGTAAAGAAAATATGATAGTTGAACCGACCCCATATATTCTTAAGGACTTTTGTAAAATATTTTTTGATTTGTTCCTTAGTCATGAATTTCTCCTTTCATCTTCAGTTCTCTATACCAATCCTTGTTCATATCAATGACTTCTGATTCTGGATATTTCTCTTTAAGCTCTTTATAAGACTCATAAGAAGCTTGATTGTCTTCTAAGCACCAATACACATTGCATAGCAACTCAAGAGCTTTCCTCTTATAGAACTCTTCATTAGAGAAAGTGTTGTTGATATAGTCCTTGTAATCTAAGTTCTTACAGTAATTGAGATAATGTCTAGACTTATCGAACATTCCAATCTCTCTAAAATAATATCCAAGGTAATATGATGTGTCAGCTCTGAGGACCTGAAAGTACTTCATAGCTTTAGAGAGATAACTGAACATAGTCTCTAAGTCTTGCTTTCTGAAGTTCATCTCAGCTATGCAAGTGATTGCGGTCACAAAATAATATTCTTGCCATTCTGGTTGCCTGCTCTCAGTTCCTTTCTCTAATAGAATATCGAATATCCTTTTTGCATCCTCATCCATCCCATTGTTGTAGAACTCATAACCATAATAGAACAAGTCTCTTAATGAGAATGTGTCTAATGTCTTGTCTGTAAGGTACTTGTTTGTGAATATCTTGAGGTTCCTCAAGCATGAGTTGATTCCAGGTTCTTTGCCATGATAAAGATAAGCTTGGTTCCTATCTATGACTTTGACTCCATTTCTTCCACTAAAGCAAGGATATTCATGGACAATACCAACCCATTGCTCAAAATCATGCTTTCTTATGAATGAATGTCTTAAGCATAAGAAGTTCCCATCTGGATACTTATAGTCAAGCATTACAGAAGAAAGGTTCTCAAAATTCTTTTTCTTAAGTTCAAGAATAGCCTTGACTAAATTGTCATCAATGATATCATCACCATCACACCAGAAGAAATAGTCATTCTCACTTGTATATTTAGATGGTTGGTTGAAGGCAAAGTTCCGAGCCTCTGCAAAATTGTCGGTCCAATCAAAAAAAGTAAGGTGGACTCTGTCATCTCCACTAAAGACCATCAACTTATCTAAAGTCCCATCTGTTGAACCAGTATCAGCAATCATGATTTCATCAGAGAACTTAAGAAGGCTTTCGACTAAAGGAATTATATTATCTTTCTCGTTCTTTATGATAAGACAAGAAGTGATTTTGGAAGTTTGGTTTCCCATTTTTAATTTTCTTTTAAATGTTTAACGAATGTGCAATTTTCAATAGTTTCTAAAATTTCAAAACCTAATTGTCTATAGAGTTCTATAGAATTCTGATTTGATATATCAGCAAAAATATTGTAATATGAATAATCTTCTATAATTTTTCTTATCAATAAAGTTGCAATCCATTTTCTTCTATATGAAGTACTTACACAAATTGCAAGCAAATATATCCAATCTTGGTCTTTATCTAAAATATTTTCAATAAATTCTAACTCTTTAATAAGTTTACTGTCTAAATTAGAATTAGAGGAACTAAACAGATAGTTAAAAGATTTTTTGTCATTTTTAAGTTTAGTCCAATTAACTACTAAAGCAAACCCAACACATTCACTATTAACTTGATAAGTATAAGTCTTACCATATAGATTACAAATGCGAATACTTTCAGTAAAAAGGTTCTTGATAATTTCTTTTCTAATTTCTTGGTCTTCTTCTAAAGTTCTATAGAATTCATCAGTAACAAAACATTCCGAAGCTAATTTAGCAATAATTTCAATTTCAGATTCTGACATCAAATTTTTAAATTTTTTAAATTATATGAATGAAAGTAATCTTCTATTAAAAATTTTAACCAGGTATATAATGCTCTTATAATATATAATGCTCTTATAAAATTTTAGAATAATATTTAGAAATTCCATCCAGCACCCCACGCCCCATTCAAAGAAATAATTCAATTTTCCTCTTCTCTAAAATCCTTTCCCTATATCTAAGTTTCCGGAAATCCGGTATTTATTATACGCACCCTGGGGATTTCGATTAAGTACCTGATTAAAAATAGTCTTAATTTATACTCATTATAAATAATTTTTGATTTAACTTTTTAATTTCTAATTAGTTATTTAAATGTTAAATTTTGTTAATAGACTATTTTTCTAGTTGGTTTTTGTTTAGAATTTTTACTAAGAATTGATCGATAATCGATTTGATTTTATCCTATAAAATTTTAAAAAAGGACCGAAAAATACTGTTAAAAAATGTTAAAACAAATGGGATTTATTAAAATTCACTGCTGGAGTCTTTGATAAATATTTCTGAAAAATTAAGAAATACAATATTCAAAAATGAAGCAAAAGAAATTTAATCCTAAATGGAAATGTCCTATCTTACCAGTCCCAATGAATGATGAGTTCATAATATCATTCTTTTTTAAAAACTCCCATTTAATATACAAGAGACTTACTTCATCTTTTTTAGAAAGACCTGAATTAAAACCAATTATAGAATATTTAGAAACTAGATATAAAGACTCTACTGGAATAAGAGAAACTTTATGGAGAATAAAAGAAAAGATAGAAATAAGACCTGTATGTAAAGTATGTGGTAAACCAGTAGTATTTGCTTGTCAGAATGGTGTCATATTTCAACAAACATGTTCACCTCAATGTTCTGGCAAAGATAAAGACCGGCAAGAAAAAATAAAAAATACATGTTTAAAGAAATATGGAACTACTTGTGCTTCTAAATCTCCTGAAGTAAAAGAAAAAATGATAAAAACTTCTATAGAACGATATGGAGTTACAAATGGTGGTGGTTCAGAACAATCTATAGAAAAAGCAAAAAGAACCACTAAAGAAAGATATGGTGAGGAATATTATACTAGAACAAAAGAATATAAAGAAAGAGCAAGAGAGGTTAATCAAAGAAAATATGGCAAGGATTATTATACACAAACTGAAGAATACAGAGAAAGAGCTAAAGCTACTTGTTTAGAAAAATATGGAACTGAATATTCTGTACAAGCTGAATCTGTTAAAGAAAAAACACGTAAAACTTGTTTAGAAAAATATGGA
>OHGR01000035.1_pt1 | contig 100460 bp, 81 predicted proteins | sample 1567911 | NCBI WGS metagenome assembly OHGR01 (sample SAMEA3879552, study PRJEB24766) | human gut metagenome | biome: human-associated habitat; feature: feces | place: USA | collected 1985/1987
TCGTGGGAAACGACGGAGTGAGAACAGTCCTCTCGGGAGAAATGAGCATAGACAGTCCCGTGCCCAAAGGAACCGACCCTAAGGACCGCCCCAGAACTCCGCTTGACGACGTGCCACAGATTGAGTATTATTAACTGAATGTTAATTGAAACATCTATAGCTTTGAGGCTTATTTTCGGAGGCTATCAACACGGCTTTACTTTGCCGGCATGGTTCGGCTTGCATATAACAGTTTGGGCATGACGAAAGTCATGCCCTTTCATAATTATTCAAAGTCAGCCTATCCTCACACGGGCGGCAGCGTTTATTTATCAAGCAGCTGCTATCAAATATTTTCGCCGGCCCACCATGCGGCAAGACCGGCGAAACATATGCACAAAACACATCCGACAGCTTGAGTTAACCGTCACGCCGGATTATTTTTTATCTTTATTCTCGGCATTCTCGGCTTGCGCCTGCTGAGCCGGTTGCGGTGCGCTCGGAACGCAGCTTTCCGCTGTAACCTGTGCTGCTTTAGCCTGAGAGCGCTTTACCTTTTTGACAATCACAACTACTATTATCGCTATTATTCCGACTGTGACAGCAAAAATTCCGATGTAGGGCAGCGAGCTGACTATGTTCACAAACATGTTTTTAAAGTCCTGACCTATATTATAAAGGTTCTCCGAAAGGTTGGTCTTTATCTGCTCAAATACGCTCGGATTTGTCGCTGACGGGGGAACTATGCGCTCTACCTCTGTGACGTCAAGCGTCAGGGTGCTGTAAGCGATAAGGCTGTCGTATGTTTTCATCCTTGACGTGTAAGACTCTATTTGATAGTTTACATCGGTCAGGTAGCTTTGTATCTGGAGAATTTCCTCGATGGTCTGAGCCTTTTCCATGAGATTTAAGAAGCTTTCCTGCTCTGCACGCAGCGCCGCAAGTCTTGCCTCAATGTCTACATACTGCTCTGTCACATCGTCGATATACTCGTAGGAGTATGTAACCGTCGCAAGGTCGCCTATAACCGAGGTGAATTCGTCAAATCTCTCGGCGGGTATGCGTATAGTGTATTTTGACGACCTCAAACTGCTGCCGTAGTATGAGCTGCCGTTTTGAGTGGAGGCCTGAATGTATCCGCCGTACTCGTCTACAAGCCTTGTCAGCTCGCTTGTAAACTCGTCATACTCGACAGTCTCTACGCTTATGTCCTTGTGCTTTATTATCTTTCTTTCCGATTCGTCATACTGCGCGGGAAGCTCCGAAGAGCCTGCCGACGACGGCGCATCCACCGACTCCTCCGGCAGCGCATCGGAAACTATCATTTCCGTCGAATCCATGTCCGCGACCGCGTTCCAGCCGGGCATAGAATTTCCTGTTTCCTCTGTCATCTTACCGCTGTATGACGAGCTGTCAGACGCCCCGCAGGAACAAAGCAGTATCGCTGCGGCAAGCACACTTATAATTATTATAAAAGGTATCTTTCGCTTCATAAAGGTTTTGCCTCCCTTCGCTTTTCACTAAGAATACAATTTATCGCGCTAAAATATTGCAAAAGCAGACGAGCAAATCACACAGTTTGAATATTCGTGCAAACTGCACAGCTTTTTATCTTGTACATGTGCATGATAACTAAAGCTCACAAAAGTGCATGCTCACAATTGTACAAATCGCCGAAAATGAATGAGAGGGCAAAATGTGAACAAATTGCCCTTGACAGATTGACGAAAATAGTGTATCCTTTTAATTTGCATCATAATGGCAAAGAAGACGCCCAAATTAAAAAACCCGATTTTCTGTTATATCTTTTTAACGAACTTTTTCAAAGATTCCCTCGGGCACATGTTGATTTTCAACAAAGCGCATCCGCAGCGAAAGAAAATCAGAGAAAAAACAGGCGCCGTTTTTGAGCGATTATTTAGGAATAAAATAAAAATAAGGAGTGATAAGCCAATGGTCAATGTCAAGGATGTTCAGCTTGGCAAGAACGTAGTTCGCAAGAGCTTCGCTAAGATAAACGAAGTCTTAGAGATGCCAAACCTTATTGACATTCAGAAATCATCCTACAAATGGTTTTTGGAAGAGGGTTTAAGAGAGGTATTTAAGGACGTAACCTCTATCAAGGACTACAATGAAACGCTTGAGCTGAGCTTTATTGACTACAGGCTCGATTCCGAGCCCAAGTACACTATTGCGGAATGTAAGGAACGCGACACAACCTATGCCGCTCCTCTGAGAGTTACCGCAAGACTTCACAACCTTGAGACGGGCGAAATCAAAGACAGCGAGGTATATATGGGCGATTTTCCGCTCATGACGCCTTCGGGAACCTTTGTGATCAACGGCGCGGAGCGAGTAATAGTATCGCAGCTTGTCCGTTCTCCCGGAGTATACTATGCGGTTGAGAAGGACAAGGTCGGAAAAGACCTCTTCAAGGCTACTGTCATTCCTAACAGAGGCGCGTGGCTTGAATACGAAATGGATTCAAACGACGTCGTCTATGTTCGCATAGATAAAAACAGAAAGATACCGATAACAACGTTCATACGTGCTTTGGGAATAGGCACCAACACGGAGATAAGCGAGTACTTTGACAGCGACCCGAGACTTGCGGCGACAATACTTCAAAAGGACTCCACCACTACAACCGAAGAAGGACTTATCGAGGTTTATAAGAAACTCCGCCCCGGAGAGCCTCCGACGGTTGACAGCGCCATAACCCACATAAACAACCTGTTCTTTGATCCGAGAAGATACGATCTTTGCAGGTTCGGAAGGTATAAGTACAACAAGAAGCTCGGCGTCGCATCGAGAATTACCGGTCACACTCTTTCAAGACCCGTAATAAATCCGCTCACCGGCGAGATAATTGCCGAGGCGGGCGAGCATCTCAGCGCAGACCTTGCAAACGAGATAGAGTCCTGCGGCGTAACCGAGGTTTACATCACCGTCGAGAAGAGGGAAGTAATAACCACCGCCACCGGCGAGGTCACTCATAAGATCGACAACGTCGAGGTCAAGGTAATAGGCAACGGCATGGTTGACATATCTAAGTACGTCAACTTTGACGCTAAGCCTCTGGGCATAAACGAAAAGGTCTCCTTTAAGGTTTTGCGCGAAATACTCGATTCAAGCGCAAACGACGACGAGATGGCGGAAAAGATTTCCGCAAGGGCTGAGGAGCTTATACCCAAGCACATAGTTCTTGAGGACATCATAGCTACTATAAGCTACTTCTTAAACCTCTGCGAGGGCGTCGGAACGATAGACGATATAGACCACCTGGGCAACAGAAGAATCCGCTGTGTCGGTGAGCTTTTGCAGAACCAGTTCAGAATCGGTTTCTCCAGAATGGAAAGAGTCATTCGCGAGAGGATGAACATCCAGTCTCAGGATATAGATGTAGTGACGCCTACCGCACTTATAAACATAAGACCCATCACAGCGGCTATCAAGGAGTTCTTCGGATCCTCGCCCCTTTCGCAGTTTATGGATCAGACAAACCCCTTAGCGGAGCTTACTCATAAGAGAAGACTTTCCGCACTCGGTCCCGGCGGTCTTTCACGTGACAGAGCGGGATTTGAGGTAAGAGACGTACACTATTCTCACTACGGAAGAATGTGTCCTATAGAGACCCCCGAAGGACCTAACATCGGACTCATATCATATCTTGCATCCTATGCCAAGATCAATGAGTACGGCTTTATCGAGGCTCCTTACAGAAAGGTTGATAAGGCTACCGGAGTTGTAACCGACGAGGTTGTATACATGACCGCAGATGTCGAGGACAACTACATGGTTGCACAGGCCAACGAGCCTTTGACCCCCGACAACAAGTTTGCCCGCGCAAAGGTAAACGGCAGATACCGCGATCAGATCATGGAGATAGACCGCGAGAACATAGATTTCATGGATGTATCGCCTAAGATGGTAGTTTCGGTTGCCACGGCTATGATACCGTTCCTTGAAAACGATGACGCAAACCGTGCCCTCATGGGAGCAAACATGCAGCGCCAGGCTGTGCCGCTTCTCGTGACCGAGAACCCCATAGTGGGAACCGGAATGGAGTATAAGGCATGCGTCGACTCCGGAGTAGCGGTAGTATGCGAAAACCCCGGCGTCGTTGAAAGAGTGGACGCATCCGAAATCGTCGTAAGAGAGGATTCCGGAGAGCGCAAGGTGTACACCCTGACTAAATTCAAGCGTTCAAATGCCGGAACATGCACAAATCAGCGCCCGATTGTAAGCAAGGGCGAGAGGGTTGAGCGCAATCAGGTTATAGGCGACGGTCCCGCTACATGCAACGGAGAGATTTCTTTGGGCAAGAACGCACTCATAGGATTTATGACCTGGGAGGGTTATAACTACGAGGACGCCGTTTTGCTCAACGAAAAGCTCGTCAGAAACGACGTTTATACGTCCGTTCATATAGAGGAATACGAGATAGAGTGCAGAGATACAAAGCTCGGTCCCGAGGAGATAACAAAGGACATCCCCGGCGTCGGAGAGGATGCGCTTAAAGATCTCGACGAAAACGGCATTATAAGAATAGGCGCAGAGGTCAGAAGCGGCGACATACTCGTCGGCAAGGTCACACCTAAGGGTGAAACCGAGCTTACCGCAGAAGAAAGACTTTTGCGTGCGATATTCGGTGAGAAGGCAAGAGAGGTAAGGGATAACTCCCTTCGCGTGCCTCACGGAGAATCGGGAATAATCATCGACGTAAAGGTGTTCACACCCGAAAACTGCGATGAGCTGTCGCCCGGAGTAAACATGCTCGTGCGCTGCTATATTGCGCAGAAGAGAAAGATCTCCGTCGGAGACAAGATGGCGGGTCGCCACGGAAACAAGGGTGTTGTTTCAAGAATACTCTCTCAGGAGGATATGCCTTTCCTCGAGGACGGCACTCCTTTGGATATAGTTTTGAACCCGCTGGGCGTTCCTTCACGTATGAACATCGGTCAGGTGCTTGAAGTTCACCTCGGAATGGCTGCAAAGAAGCTCGGCTGGAAGGTCATGACGCCCGTATTCGACGGCGCACATGAAGAGGACATAAGAGAGTGCTTTAAGCTTGCCGGCATGCCTGAGGACGGAAAGACAACCCTTTATGACGGACGCACCGGAGAGCCGTTTGACAACAGGGTAACGGTCGGAATCATGTATTACCTCAAGCTCCACCACCTTGTAGATGATAAGATCCACGCTCGTTCCGTAGGTCCTTACTCGCTTGTAACTCAGCAGCCGCTCGGCGGTAAAGCTCAGTTCGGCGGTCAGCGTTTCGGAGAAATGGAAGTTTGGGCGCTCGAGGCTTACGGCGCTGCATACACACTTCAGGAAATCCTCACGGTCAAGTCTGACGACACCGTCGGAAGAGTAAAGACATACGAGGCAATAGTAAAGGGTCAGAACGTTCCCAAGGCCGGCATACCCGAGTCCTTCAGAGTTTTGGTCAAGGAACTTCAGTCTTTGGCTCTGGATGTAAGAGTGCTCGATGAAAACGGCGAGGAGATAGATCTTAAGCAGAACTTCGACGACGATAACGACATACTCCCGCAGCCTGCGGCGGAGGCCGAGTACGGCATGAGCTACAGCAACGACGCGGGAATAGATGACGATTATACGTCAGATTCACACGAGCATGACGACTCCGAAAACGATGTTGTGGACGACTACGGCAGCGACTCGGAAAACACGGGATTCAGCATCCATGATTCAGACGCAGACGACGATGAGATAACAGGCTTCAACGGCGGCGACAGCGAGCCGGAAGACCTTGTTTGATGCGAATCGGCGGAACGACTTCCAAATAAAATGTAAAGAGGGTTTGAGCTTTGGACTTTAATGTTTTTGATTCAATAAAAATCGGTCTTGCGTCTCCGGAGCAGATAAGAAGCTGGTCCCACGGCGTTGTCGAAAAGCCTGAAACGATAAACTACCGCACCCAGAAGCCCGAAAGGGACGGACTGTTCTGTGAAAGAATATTCGGCCCCACGAAGGACTGGGAGTGCCACTGCGGAAAATATAAGAAAATACGCTTTAAGGGCAAGGTGTGCGAGCGCTGCGGCGTCGAGGTCACCAGAGCCAAGGTAAGGCGTGAGAGAATGGGACACATCGAGCTTGCGGCGCCGGTGTCTCACATATGGTACTTCAAGGGCACACCGTCAAGAATAGGACAGATGCTTGAGGTGTCTCAGAAGAGACTCGAGGAGGTTTTGTACTTCACCAAGTACATCGTAACCGACCCGGGCAATACGCCGCTTGAAAAGAAGCAGATACTTTCCGAAAAGGAATATCAGGACGCAAGAGAGAGATACGAGGACAAGTTTGAGGCGGGAATGGGCGCAGAGGCTATCAAGAAGCTTTTGCAGGAGATAGACGTGGAAGCGCTTGCAAACGAGCTTAAAGCGGAGCTTAAGGATCTGCCTCAGGGTCAGAAGCGCATCAAGCTTTTGAAGAGACTCGAAATCGTCGAGGCGTTCAGGGTTTCGGGAAACCGCCCCGAGTGGATGATACTCGACGTAGTGCCGGTAATTCCGCCGGATTTGCGCCCCATGGTTCCCCTCGACGGAGGAAGGTATGCGACATCCGACCTAAACGACCTCTACAGACGTGTTATAAACAGAAATAACCGCCTAAAGAGAATGCTCGAGCTTGAAGCTCCCGATATAATCGTAAGAAACGAAAAGAGAATGCTCCAGGAGGCAGTTGACGCACTTATCGACAACGGCCGCCACGGCAGACCTGTCACCGGCCCCAACAACAGAGCGTTCAAGTCTCTTTCCGACATGCTCAAGGGTAAGCAGGGACGTTTCCGTCAGAACCTCTTGGGTAAGAGAGTTGACTATTCCGGACGTTCGGTTATAGTTGTCGGACCGGAGCTTAAAATGTATCAGTGCGGTCTTCCCAAGGAGATGGCGCTTGAGCTGTTCAAGCCTTTCGTAATGAAGAGACTTGTAGATACAAACCCGCAGATCAACATCAGATCCGCAAGAAAGATGGTTGACAGAGGCAAGGATGAGGTCTGGGATGCACTTGAAAACGTAATTCAGGGACACCCAGTGCTCTTAAACCGTGCGCCCACGCTCCACAGACTCGGTATTCAGGCGTTTGAGCCGGTGCTGGTTGAAGGAAGAGCGCTTAAGCTCCACCCTCTGGTATGTACGGCGTATAACGCGGACTTCGACGGCGACCAGATGTCCGTTCACGTTCCGCTTTCCGTTGAGGCGCAGGCCGAAGCGAGATTTTTGATGCTCGCCGCAAACAACCTCTTAAAGCCTGCCGACGGCAAGCCCGTGGCAGTGCCCACACAGGACATGGTTCTCGGCTCTTACTACCTGACCCTTGAAAAGGACGGCGAAAAGGGCGAGGGCAAGATATTCCGCGACGTAAACGAGGCCATGATGGCTTACCAGGCGGGAATAGTCTCACTTCAGGCAAAGGTCAAGGTCAGAGTCAGCCGCGTGATTGCGGGCAAGACGGTTTCAAAGATAATAAACGCAACCGTCGGAAGACTTATCTTTAACGAAAATATCCCTCAGGATCTTGGCTATGTGGACAGAACCGATCCCGAGAAGCAGTTTGACCTTGAAATAAGCTTCCTCGTCAAGAAAAAGCAGCTCACCGACATCATAGAAAGATGCATTCATAAGCACGGAACAACCAAGACCAGCGAAGTTTTGGACTGCATAAAGTCGTTGGGCTTTAAGTACTCCACCAAGGCGGCAATAACCGTAGCGGTTTGCGACGCCGAGATTCCTCCCGCAAAGAAGGAGATACTTGCAAACGCGGATAAGCTCGTTGACAAGGTCGATAAGCAGTATAAGAGAGGTCTTATCTCAAGAGCTGAAAAGTCCAAGAAGTTCATAGAGATATGGTCTAAGGCTACGGACGACGTGACGGTTGCACTTCAGGAAAACCTCGATAAGTACAACCCGATTTACATGATGTCCGACTCCGGAGCGCGTGGATCCATAGCTCAGATAAGGCAGCTTGCAGGTATGAGAGGACTTATAGCAAACACCTCCGGTGCAACCATCGAGATGCCTATAAGAGCCAACTACCGTGAAGGACTTAACATACTCGAATACTTCATCTCTTCAAGAGGTGCAAGAAAGGGCCTTACCGATACCGCCCTCAGAACCGCCGACTCGGGATACCTCACAAGACGTCTTGTAGATGTATCTCAGGATGTAATAGTCACCGAAGAGGACTGCGGAACTCATGAGGGTATAGACGTGTTCGAGATCAGAAACGGCAACGAAATGATAGAGCCGTTCTCCGAAAGACTCGTCGGAAGATTCCTCGTAGAGGATCTTAAAAACCCCGATACAGGCGAAATAGTCATGTCCTCCGACAAGCTCATGAACGCAGCCGACGCAAAGAAGGTAATAGATGAGCTTGAAAGACAGGGCAAGGACAGAATAGCAATAAGATCAGTCTTAGGATGCAAGGCTAAAAGAGGCGTGTGCGCAAAGTGCTACGGCATGGATTTGGCGCATTCAAAGATCGTCTCCGTCGGCGAAGCTGTGGGAATTATCGCCGCTCAGTCAATAGGCGAGCCGGGTACACAGCTCACGATGAGAACCTTCCATACCGGAGGCGTTGCCTCTGCGGAGGATATCACTCAGGGTCTTCCCAGAGTAGAAGAGCTGTTTGAGTCGAGAAAGCCCAAGGGCGCAGCAATTCTCACCAGAATAAGCGGCACCGTGAGCATAGAAGACGTAAAGAAGAGCAGAGTCATAACAGTCACTGACCACGAGTCCGGCGATTCGGAGCAGTACCAGATTCCGTGGGATTACAGAATCAAGGTCAAGGACGGCGACGAGGTCAAGGCGGGCGACGAGCTTACGGCGGGTTCTAAGAACCCCGCGGACGTGCTTGCAATTTTGGGCAGCGAGGCTGCAAGAAACTACATCATCACCGAAGTTCAGAAGGTTTACAGACTTCAGGGTGTTGACGTCAACGACAAGCACATCGAAGTTATAACCCGTCAGATGCTCAGAAGAGAAAAGATAGAGGATCCCGGATCGAGCTACCTGCTCCCCGGAACGCTTGTTGATAAGCATGAAATCGAGGAGATCAACGCTCAGATTCAGCAGGAAATAGACGCAGGCGATCTGTCCGCAAGACTTATCACCACCAGCCCCGTTATTCAGGGTATCACAAAGGCGTCCTCCAGCTCGGAGAGCTTCCTCTCCGCCGCATCGTTCCAGGAGACAACCCGTGCTCTTACCGATGCCGCAATCAAGGGCAAGAGCGACCACCTGCTCGGACTCAAGGAAAACGTCATCATCGGTAAGCTTCTGCCTGCCGGAACCGGAATGTCAGTATACAACAACGTCACGGTCGTTAAGAACGAGTCATACATCGACCACATCGCTCAAATGGCTCACGACCTGCCTTCCGTTCAGGCTGTGCAGCCCCATGAGCACGAAGAGGAACAGCCCGCTCAAAATTGATATTGACCTGTCTTATTTATAGATGGGCAAAGAGCATAGGATGCGTTCGGATGAATTCGAACGCATCCCTTTTTATTTAATATACATTGACAGACAATGTACCTTGTGATATCATATGCACGAGGAGGTGTGTGCCATGTCGATAGCGTCCGAGCTAATACGTGGAAGAGTGGACGCGGTTATTTTAGCAAATATAATGAACAAAGACAGCTACGGCTATGAGATCAACAAGGCGATTTTGCGAAAGTCAGCGGGGCGGTATGAGCTGAACGAGGCGACGCTTTACACCGCATTTAAAAGGCTCACCGATATGGGCTATATCGTGACATATTGGGGAGACGGCGATGTGGGCGCGCGCAGAAAGTACTATAAAATCACCGCCGAGGGCAAAAACGCCTATTACCGCATGCTGCAGGAGTGGCAGGAGGCAAAAGAGCTCATGGACGCGATACTTTCAACGGAGGGATAACTGTGGAACAGAGAATAAGAAATTATGTAAACGAGCTTTTCAAAAATGCTCCCAAGACTCCTCAGGCAGAGGACGTAAAAAACGAAATCATAGGCAATACGCTTGAAAAGTACGGCGAGCTGAGAGCGGGCGGAATGGATGAGGAAACCGCCTTTGCCACCGCAATTTCCTATATAGGAAACGTGGATGCGCTGATAAATGAATATTCAAAGGACGAGGATGCGCAAAGACTTGAAGGCGAAGAAAGAAAATACGACAATATCCGCGCGATCCTTTTGAGCGTTTCCGTGGCGCTGTATATTTTAAGCGTCGTGCCGGTGATACTTTTTAACGGCAGCAGCCTCGCCGTGTGCATGATGTTTGCGATGATAGCCGTCGCCACAGGCATTATAATTTACCGCGCAAACATGAAACGCCCGCATTGGAACAGCCGAAGCGATGCTCGGGATTCGGAGCAGCCTTCGGCAGAGCGTAAGTCCGAAAAGAGCAGCGTAAGCGGGGCGTTGTGGGCTATAGTCGTTTTGGTATACCTGCTTGTCAGCTTTTTAACCGGCGGATGGCATATAACCTGGATTATATTCCTGATAGGTGTGGCCGTGGACAACATAATAACGGCTGTGTTTGATTACAATGGGAATAGCGCAGACGCAGACAGCGCTCACAAAGGAGAAAAGAAATGAAAAAAAGTGCACTTGTCAGAATAGTGATTTGGTCTGCCGTGGCGCTGCTTTTGGCGGCAGTCATGGTTGCCGTGCTCGCGGGAGGATCTATGCAGGGCTTTTCAATAAACCTGGGACTGTTCGGCTACTCCTATGCCAACGCCGATGAGTACCGTGTCGGAGACTTTTCGGTCGATGCAAGCACAATCAGGAATATAGATGTGGACTGGTTGGCGGGAAGCGTCACCATTCAAACATATGACGGAAATGAGATAAAAGTTTCGGAGGACTCGGGACTTGATGACGCAGAAATGCTCAGGTACCGCATAAGCGGCGACGAGCTTAGCATTAAGTTCTGCAAAAGCGGCAGAGTGAGAGCAAAAAGCGGCAAAGACCTTGTGCTGCTTGTGCCAAAGAACGCGAATCTGCACGACGTTGATGTGTCGCTTGTCGCAAGCGACCTCGAAGTTTCGGGCGGACTTTCTGTCGATAACTTCAGCGCCGAATCGGTCAGCGGAAATATCGACATAAGCGGCATGGCATCTGATGAAATAGACCTTGAAACCATTTCGGGACATATCGCCGTCTCGGACTCCGTGGCTGACGAAGTGAAAATTTCAAGCACGTCGGGAAGAGTTGAGTTTTGCGGCGAGGCAAATGAGGTGAGCGCCGATACGGTGTCCGGGGCAATAAGCATAGACGCCGTCAACGCACCCTCTGAAATAAAAATAGACACAGTCAGCGGAAACACCGAAATCACATTGCCCGCCGGCACCGGCGCAAGGATAGAGCGCGACACCCTGAGCGGCAAGTTCAGCGCGTTCGGACAAGACGTGAGCGGAAACGGCGGAACGTTCGGAAATTCCTCCGGCAGCATCACGACGATAGACGCGGACACCGTTTCGGGAAATGTTACTGTTGACGAAAAATAGTATGCAGTTTTAAGCATACTGCACAAAAATCTCATAAAATCATGCAAAGAAATGCGAATAATTGTTCCGTGTGGTTGACATAAGCTCCTGTCAGTGATATGATTTTAACGTATAAATAATATAAGATTATTTACACTGATATGAAAGGTATGGTAAATACTCATGATTAGAGCAAAAAAGGTATTGGCGGCGGCACTTGCTACCGGATTGCTGCTGTGTGGATGCGGCGCGGAGGGGGAAGAGGTCATAGAACCGGTTGTTCCGAACGTTGAGGAGGCGACCGAGTATATGGACAGCGTAGAGATTGAGGTAGAGGTTCCGACTTCTTACACCTTTATGAGAACGGGTGAGGAATACGGCGAGATTGTCGAGGCGACTTACTACTCAACAACCTGCGAGAAGGACAGACCCGTAAACATAGTTCTCCCCGTCGGATATGATGAGGATAAGAGCTATCCTGTTCTTTACGTTCTTCACGGAATATTCTGCGACCAGACAACCATGATGAACAGCAACAGCACCCATATAGTCATCCAGAACATGATTAAAGACGGACTGGCAAAGGACATGATAATTGTCTTCCCGTACATCTATGCAAGTAAGGAACATGACACTTGCGCCGAGATAAGCGTGGAGACGTCCGCAGAGTACGACAACTTCTTAAACGACCTCGTTACAGACCTCATGCCCTATATGGCTGAGAACTATGCTGTAGCTCAGGGCAAGAAGAACACCGCAGTCCTCGGCTTCTCAATGGGAGGCAGAGAGGCGCTTGCAATAGGCTTTACCTATCCCGATTTGTTCGGATACGTCGGAGCTATAGCGCCCGCACCCGGACTTGTTCCCGGTCAGGACTGGGCTATGACTCACCCCGGACAGTTCCAAAACGATGAGCTTGTATTCTCTGACGACATTATGCCCTGGCTGCTCATGATCTGCTGCGGCGATAACGACCACACCGTAGGAACATTCCCCAAGACTTATCACGAGATTTTGGACACCAACGGCGTAGATCATATCTGGTACGAGATACCCGGTTCAGACCATGGCGACCCTGCAGTGCTCAGCGGAACGTATAATTTCTGCAAGTATGCGTTCGGATACGAGTCAACCGCTGCGGAAGAGCCGGCAGAGTAATCATTTGAACAATTTATTAGCGCGTTTACCGGAACAGCTGACAAAGATTGATTTTACGGAGATTTTGAAATGAAAAAAATTATCGCACTTTTACTTTGCCTTTGCATGGCGGTTTCATTCTGTGCATGCGGCGTTGAAAACGACGAGCCGGAAGCCACCGATGCAACGGTAACAGAAGCCCCCGACGAGGAGGAAGAGACAACCACCGAGCCGGATGAGACAGAGGCGCCCGAGACCACAGAGCCTGAGACCACCGAGCCGGAGGTCACAACTTCTGAGGTGACAACCACCGAGGTTACGACCGCTGCTCCCGAGACGGAGGCCGTGACAACTGCCGCTACCGCAACTGTAGCTCCCGAAACCGAGCCTGCAATTGAAGTTACGGAGATGAGCGCTACAATGTACGCCAAGTCGAGCGTAAATGTAAGACAAGGCCCCGGAACAGAGTACGACAGAGTCGGACATCTTGACGCCGCGGAGGAAGTAAACGTAACCGGCCAGTGTGCAAACGGCTGGTATAGAATAGAGTTTGAGGGCGGAGAGTACTACGTAAGCGGAAACTACCTCCAGTCTGAAAAGCCTGCCGCACAGGCCACCGCCGTGACCGAAGAGGAAACGCCTGTGCAGACAGAGCCTGTCGAAGAGCCTGAAGAAGTGGATTCGTTTGAGCTTGCGGAGGAGTTTATGAGCACGGTTGAGATCGTCCCCGAGTGCCCCGAGAGCTATAAGAACTCAAGCTCCAACGTCGGCCAGGTGATAAAGACTACTTACTACTCGACAACCGTCGGAAAGAACAGACCCGTAAACATCCTTCTGCCCGTAAACTATGACGAGAACAAAGAATACCCCGTTCTTTACGTTCTCCATGGTATTTACTGCGATCAGAACACCATGATGGACAGCTGGAAGACACATATAATCATAAGCAACATGATAGCTGACGGCTCCGCAGAGGAAATGATAGTCGTGTTCCCGTACATGTTTGCAAGCAAGGATAAAGACGCATGCGACGGAATTACCCTTGAGAACGTCGCGGCATACGACAACTTCATAAACGACCTCGTCACCGACCTGATGCCCTTCATCGAGAGCAACTACGCCGCTGCAACCGGCAAGGACAACACCGCAGTGTTCGGATTCTCAATGGGCGGACGTGAGGCACTTGCAATAGGCTTTATGTACCCCGATCTGTTCGGATACATCGGAGCGGACGCCCCTGCACCCGGACTTGTTCCCGGTCAGGACTGGGCACTTAACCACCCCGGACAGCTCACCGAAGATGAACTGAGCTATACAACTGAAATGCCTTACCTCATCATGATGGGCGCAGGAGACAGCGACGGAACAGTCGGATCCTTCCCCAAGACCTATCACGAGATCATGGAAAGAAACGGCGTAACTCATATCTGGTATGAGATACCCGGCGAAGACCACAACAGCGATAAGGCAATATCGAGCGTAACCTACAACTTCTGCAGATACGTGTTCAGAGCTAAGTAAAAACTGTTGACAACCACACTTTTATCGCATATAATTGTTTTCTGAACGGCGATGACGGGAATGACTGCGCGATGTGTCCCATAGAGAACGGGCGGAAGGTGAAAGCCCCGGACAATAGGCAGGTGCTACCCCCGAGCCTCGCGGAAAACCGCGGCGGATTGGCGCGTTATAGCCTTAAAAGGTCTTTATCAAAAGATAAAATTGGGTGGTACAGCGATTACCTCGCCCCATGTTTTGGGGCGGGGTATATTTGTTTTAAAGGCGTGATGCGCTTTGCCGCCGGCTGTGCGCGGAAGAAAAAACACATGTGGCGCGGGCTGAGCGCCGTGCGAAAGGAATGGTAATAAGATGAAATGGACAGGAGTAAACGAGTTAAGAGAAAGCTTTTTGCAGTTCTTTGAGTCAAAGGGCTGTTTAAGACATAAGAGCTTTCCCCTCGTACCCCAAAACGACAACAGCCTGCTTCTCATAAACGCAGGAATGGCTCCGCTGAAGCCGTACTTTACAAAGCAGGAGGTTCCCCCGAGGACGAGAATGACCACCTGCCAAAAGTGCATAAGAACAAACGATATCGAGAACGTCGGAAAAACGGCACGCCACGGCACTTTCTTTGAGATGCTGGGCAACTTCTCGTTTGGCGATTACTTCAAAAAAGAAGCTATCACCTGGGCGTGGGAGTATATAACCAAGGTGCTTGAGATTCCCGAGGACAGACTTTACGTCACGGTTTATCAGGACGACGACGAGGCGGAAAGAATATGGCATGAGGAAGTCGGACTGCCTATGGATCGCATTTACCGCATGGGCAAGGAGGATAACTTCTGGGAGGCAGGAGTTGACGGACCTTGCGGACCCTGCTCCGAAATATACTTTGACCGCGGCGAGGAATACGGCTGCGGCAAGCCGACATGCGGCGTAGGATGCGACTGCGACAGGTATATGGAGTTTTGGAACCTTGTGTTCACACAGTTTGAGCGCCACGAGGACGGAACGTATACCCCCCTCGCTCAGAAGAACATAGATACCGGCATGGGACTTGAAAGACTTGCCGCCATGATGCAGGGCGTAGATTCGATCTTTGATGTCGATACCATCAAGGCAATAAGGGATCACATATGCCGCATAGCGGGCTGCGAGTACGGCAAGGAGTACAAAAAGGACGTCTCCATAAGAGTTATCACCGACCATATAAGAACCGTCACATTCATGGCGTCAGACGGCGTCCTCCCTTCAAACGAGGGCAGGGGATACGTCATGCGCCGCCTTTTAAGAAGAGCTGTAAGGCACGGAAAGCTTCTGGGTATCAACGGTTTGTTCTTAAAAGACCTTGTCAGGACGGTTGTCGATTGCTCAAAGTGCGAGTACAGCGAGCTTGAAGAAAAGTACGACTACATCGTCAAGCTTTTGACTAACGAGGAGAAGAACTTTAACGATACAATCGACCGCGGAATGGTCATCTTAAACGGCTATATAGATGAGCTTTGCGCATCAGGCGAGAAGGTTCTCGACGGCAAGAAGTGCTTTACGCTCTCCGATACCTACGGCTTCCCGATAGATTTGACTAAGGAGATACTCGCTGAAAAAGGCCTTGAGTGCGACGAGGAAGGCTATAAGCAGGCGCTTGAGGTTCAGAAGGAAACCGCACGTGCCGCAAGAGGCGGCTCGAAGTATATGGGCGCAGATGAAACCGTGTTCCATAAAATAAGACGTGAGTACTCCACCAAGTTTGTCGGCTACGATACGCTTGAGTGCGAGGCTAAAATAGACTACATCGCAACCGACGACGAGCTTATAGACGCCGCCGGAGCGGGCGACGAGGTGTATATAGTTTCCGATACCACTCCGTTTTATGCCGAGAGCGGCGGACAGGTCGGCGACATCGGATATATAACCACAAGCACCGGTAAATGCCGCGTAATCGACACTCAAAAGGCCGTTGCGGGCAAGGTTGCCCACAAGGTCAAGGTGATTGAGGGCGCGGTTACGGTGGGCGAGACCGCAAAGTTTGAGGTTGACGCTCAAAACAGAATGGCTATAATGAGAAACCACTCCTGCGCGCATCTTTTGCAGGCGGCGCTCAGACATGTTTTGGGCGAGCATGTTCACCAGGCGGGACAGCTTGTCACGGCTGACAGACTCAGATTTGACTTTTCTCACTTCTCGGCGATGACTCCTTCCGAGCTGCACGACACAGAGAAGCTTGTAAATGAGTATATTCTCCGCGGAATAGACGTGGTTACGCGTGAAATGCCGATTAACGAGGCTAAAAAACTCGGCGCAATGGCACTGTTCGGAGAAAAGTACGGCGACGTGGTAAGAGTCGTGAGCATGGGCGATACATCTATAGAATTTTGCGGAGGCACGCACCTTGACAACACATCAAAGGCGGGACTATTCAAGATAGTGAGCGAATCGTCCGTTGCGGCAGGCGTAAGACGTATAGAAGCCGTGACCGGATGGGGAGTGCTCGACTATTGCCACAGATGCCTTGACACCATTTCCGAGGCGTCTCACGCGCTCAAGCTTGCCAACACATCTGAGCTTGTCACAAGGTGCAAGGCTGTAAGCGAAGAACTGAAAGCATACGAAAGACAGTCAAAAATCCTGTCCGAGGCGATTGCTGACCTTCGCTCTTCGGAACTTTTGGCGGGAAGCAGAGATATATGCGGCGTGAAGCTGATGGTTTCGCTCGTCAAAAACACAAAGCCGGATGAGATAAGAAAGATGGCTGAGGCAGTCAGAAACAAGATGCCGAACTCCGTTGCGGTCATAGCCGGCGTAAATGACGGCGTCGGAAATATCGCCGTGGCATGCGGCAGCGAAGCTGTTGCAAAGGGAGCTTTGGCAGGAAAGCTTGTCTCAAGGATAGCCGCGCTTGCCGACGGAAAGGGCGGAGGACGCCCCGACAGCGCAATGGCAGGCGTTAAGGATATATCAAAGCTCCACTACGCCCTTTCACAGGCGGATGAAATTCTGACCGAATTTTTAAATAACAGCGCAAAGTGAGTTTGCCTTTGCGGGAAAGGAAGATGTAAAAATGTCTGATTGTTTGTTTTGCAAAATAGTGAGCGGTGACGTGCCGTCAAAAAAGGTGTATGAGGACGAGTATGTGTACGCATTTGAGGACATAAATCCCGTTGCGCCGGTGCATATTCTGTTCATACCCAAGGAGCACATTTCGGGCGTAAGCGAGATCACCCCCGCCAACTCCGAAGTGATTTCAAAGATATTTGAGGCAATTGCAAAGGTTACGGCCGAAAAGGGACTGGATAAGAACGGATTCAGGGTTGTTTCAAACTGCGGCGCAGACGCCGGACAGACCGTGTTCCATCTTCACTTCCACGTCATCGGCGGCACAAAGCTCAACTGGCCGTGATAAGCCGGCAGGTGATAAGATGAGCAGCTATTACACACTCAATGTCGCCGGATTGACAAGGCAGCTCCCCATATGCTATTGCAACGATAAATTTGATATAGCCGCATTCGTCATGTTTTCCGATGTGGAGCTTACCGTTGCATGCGCTAAGGAGCTTTTGAAAAAGGTTCCGCAGTTTGACGTCATAGTCACGGCGGAATCAAAGGGAATTCCGCTTGCATATGAGATGGCAAGGCAGACCGGCGGCGGCATGCGCTACATCGTGGCAAGAAAAATGCCTAAGCTTTATATGCGCGATCCCGTCGGCGTAGACGTGAGGTCTATAACGACGGCAGCCGAGCAAAAGCTCTGGCTTGACAAAAACGAGGCGGACTACATCCGCGGCAAAAGAGTTCTGATTGCTGACGACGTCATATCAACCGGCGAGTCGCTTTCGGCGCTTGTAAAGCTTGTGGATTACGCCTGCGGCAACATTGCGGCAAAGTGCGCGGTGCTTGCCGAGGGCGACGCGGCAGAGAGAAAGGATATAATATACCTTGAACAGCTCCCGCTGATATATAAGTGACCGCCGAATTTAAAAAGCACCACACACGCAGTCACATGTGCTGAGCGCATAAAGAAATCACCCTCGGAATGTCATCCGAGGGTGATTTCGCTTAAAAAGCATTGGAGAAAAAATCGCAAAAGCGAGAACAAATCTATATCTTATTTCTTCTTGCTGTCTGCGCCGTTCTTCTTGCCCTTGCTGCTCTTAGCAATTACAACTATTACAATCACTATTATCGCAACTACTACGACAACGGTGACTATTATTACCACGGTCGCAGCAGAGCTTGACGATGAAGATGTAGACGAGGATGCATCCTCAGCGGGAGCCTCTTCCTCTACCGTTGCGGGGTCGGCCTCTCCGCAGTTTGTGCATACGCCGTCAACATAGTTGTGTCCGAGCGCCGTTCCTTCATCATCTACAGTGTCTGTTTCGCCGCATACCGAGCAGGTTGCGGTCTTTGTTCCGTCCTCTTCACATGTGGCGTCGTTGTTCGATACATACTCTCCGAAGCTGTGTCCGAGCGCAGAGCCTTCATCGACAATCGTTTCCGTAGCGCCGCATACCGAGCATGTTCCGGTCTTTGTTCCGTCCTCTTCACACGTAGCGTCGTTGTTTGATACGTACTCCGTTATCGTGTGGCCGACTATTGCGCATGCGGTTCCGCCGGCAGCCTTGTATGCCTCAACGTCGCCGACAAAAATCTCGCACACCTCAACGCTGAGGTTTACAAGGTTGGTGTCGTACGTGGGACCTTTAAAGTTTATCTCGTTTGCAACGTCTACGCCCTTTGACTCCGCATCCTCAACCACAAACGTGATGTAAATGTCGAACTCGCCGCCGGTGTAGCCGGGCACAACTCCGTCGTCACTGAGCGTAACTATGTTTGACGCTCTGTCCCAGCCGTTTTTCACAAGGAATATTCTGAAGTTTGACTCGGCCGAGCCTTTTATGTGAACCAAAAGCGTCTCACCTATGGCATACGACTGCGGCAGCTTGAAGGACGCCTGCTGTCCGTCCGCTACACTGAAGCCGGTTTCGGTGTATGTAGTGTCGGTTCCGAAACTGCCCTGGTTATCCTGCGTGAGCGGAATGCGCGTCATTATGTCGTCGGCAAACGCCGTCGCCGACAAAGCAAGCACCATTACAACTGCCGTGAGCACTGAAATTATTTTCTTTAGTTTCGTGTAATCCTCTCCTCAATCTGCATTTTATGCGGGGCAAATAAACTGCCTCTTGAATCAATGTTCATAAGTTAATATTATCATATGAAATGCATAATTGCAATATAAAATCTAAAAGAATATGTGCATAATCACGATAACATCGAAGAATCTGCACTTTGACCAATATACGGGCTTGTTTTTTATGAATCTTAACGGAGAAAAAATCAATCAAATAAATATACATTAAAGGGACCGTTTTAAGACTAAGGCGAATTGATTTAGAACACAGTGTGCATTTTTACTATAAAAAAATTGTTCATACGATAGTAAATGTATTATTTCAGCCTTGTAAACTATAAAAAACTAAGCTATAATTATATAGATATAACGCTTGGGATAACGCCCAAAAGCATAAATGCTTATAAGCGGCGTTCGCAGGCGGCATTTGAGAGCAGCGTATATGAGCACATGACTCATGAGCGGGCGGAAATATATGAAGGACAGGTTTTTCAGATGAAGGTTACGCTAAAAAATTTGACGAAGAAGTTTCCCGGCAGCGGCAGGAACGCCAAGGAAGTAGTTGCGGTGAGCGACCTGACGCTTCAGATACCGGACGGCAAGCTTGTCGGCTTGCTCGGCCCGTCGGGATGCGGAAAGAGCACCACTTTGTTTATGATATGCGGCTTGCAAAAGCCGACCTCGGGAAGCATATTTTTCGGCGATGAGGATGTGACAAAGCTCCCTCCCGAGATAAGAGGCGTCGGCGTTGTGTTCCAAAACTATGCGCTCTACCCTCATCTGACGGTAAGGCAGAACATAATGTTCCCGCTGCAAAACCTCAAGGGCAAGGACAAACTCTCAAAGAGTGAGTTGGACGCAAGGGTTAAAGAGGCGGCGGAGCTTGTTCAGATACAGGAGCTTATGGACAGAAAGCCGGGCGAGCTTTCCGGCGGACAACAGCAAAGAGTTGCAATAGCGCGTGCAATGGTGAAGATGCCTAAGGTCTTGCTCCTCGACGAGCCGCTTTCAAACCTTGACGCAAGGCTCAGACTTCAAACAAGAGAGGAAATCCGCCGCATACAGCAAAAGACAGGCATAACCACCGTTTTCGTGACGCACGACCAGGAAGAAGCCATGAGCATATCGGACATAATCGTTGTCATGAAGCAGGGCGTCGTTCAGCAGGTGGGAAAGCCCCAGGACGTGTATGACAGTCCGGTGAACCTGTTTGTCGCAAAGTTTTTAGGAACGCCTCCTATAGGCGTGTATAACGCAAGGATAAGCGGCGGAAAGCTGTATATCGGCTCCGACTGCGTGCTTGATTTGCCGGTGACGGAGGACAAAGAGGTATACGTCGGAATACGTCCCGAGGGTTATGTAGTCAACCCGCAGGGAAGGCTTAGATGCGAGCTTTCCGGCGTAGAGGTCATGGGAAGGGATAAGAGCGTGATATGCCGCAACCCATCATGCACATCGCAGTCGGTGCGCGCAATAGTCAGCTCCGACAGCAAGGTCGATGCCTCTTCAAGCAGCATAGCCTTTGATTTAAGGCCTGAGAAAGTGCTGCTTTTTGATAAGGAAACGGAGCAGAGGATAAGTTTTTAAGGCTAGGACAGGCGCGAAAATAAAGAGCACAGCATGCCAAATGTGCGCAAAATGGGATATACGGAGAAATGAGTATATGAAAAGTGGTTTAAAGGGTTGGGTTTATCTGCTGCCGGCGATATTGTTTCTCGGCGCGTTCATGGTTTACCCGTTGATAGACGTTTTTATCTATTCGCTTGAAGAGGGATTTAATTTCGCCTCGCAGACATATTACGACGTGGGTCTTTATAACTTCTCCTACGTTTTGCACGACCAGTACTTTTTGCAGGCGCTGAAGAACACGTTCATCCTTGTAATAATAACCGTTCCGGTTTCCACCGGACTTGCGCTTTTGATTTCAGTGGGCCTCAGCTCAATAAAGCCCCTGAGAAAGCTGTATGAAACGGTGTATTTCCTGCCGTACGTGACAAACACCTTAGCAGTCGGACTTGTGTTTATGATACTGTTCAAAAAGACAGCCTACAGCGACGGACTTGTCAACCTCGTGATAAACTGGTTCGGCGGCAGCTCGGTAGATTTCATAGACGGTCCGTACTGGGCAAAGATGTTTGTGCTTTGCTTTTACACCGTGTGGGTTGTGCTTCCGTTTAAGATTCTTTTGCTCACAAGCGCGCTTTCGTCGGTGGACAGAAGTTACTACAACGCAGCAAAGGTTGACGGAACCTCAAGCCTCAGAATATTCACAAAGATAACCCTGCCGATGATTTCTCCTACGATGTTTTACCTCATCGTCACCGGCTTTATCGGAGCGTTCAAGGCTTACAGCGACGCCGTTGCGCTTTTCGGAACGGATCTAAACGCCTCCGGAATGAATACCATAGTCGGCTATGTTTACGACATGCTTTACGGAGACAGCGGCGGATACCCGTCCTACGCATCGGCGGCGGCAATAATATTGTTCGCGATAGTTCTGACAATAACCTGCATAAACCTGCTCATCAGCAGAAAGCATACGCATTACTGAGAAAGGTCGAAAAAAGCATATGTACAACAGCGCAGCTCCCGACTCGTCCGAGTATGCAAAAATCGAAAGAAAAGCAGTCATAAGAAAGCGTATAGTCCGCACCCTGACTTATATACTTCTCACGGTGTGGGGACTCGTCGTTTTGTTCCCGTTTTACTGGATGATACTCACATCATTAAAGGGCTACGGCGAGTACAATTCAGAGTATATCCCCAAGTTTTTCACTCTGACACCTACGCTTGAAAACTATACAGAGGCGTTTAACTCCGTGCCGCTGGGAAGATACCTTCTCAACACACTCATATTCACGGTGGCGACCACCGCAATAATGATGGTTGTCATAACCCTTGCGGCGTATGCGTTTGACAGATTGGAGTTTCGCGGCAAGAACGTGGTGTTCACGCTGTTTCTTTCGCTTATGATGATACCAAACGAGCTTGTCGTGATAACAAACTTCGTCACCATAACGGATATGAACCTGAGGAACACTTTTTTGGGACTGATACTCCCGTCGGTGACGTCGGTGTTTTACATCTACCTGCTCAAAGAAAACTTTGCACAGGTTCCTAACACCCTTTACTACGCGGCAAAGGTTGACGGCACATCGGATCTCAAGTTCCTTCTTAGGGTTATGGTTCCGATATGCAAGCCCACGCTCATAACCATAGGAATACTCAAGGTCATAGAGTGCTGGAACTCCTACGTTTGGCCCAGATTGATAACCGACGATCCCAACTACTTCCTTGTCTCAAACGGAATACAGGAAATACGCGAAAACGGCTTCGGACGCGAAAACATACCCGCCATGATGGCTGCGGTAGTGGTGATAAGCGTGCCGCTCATACTTCTGTTCCTGATTTTCAGAAATAAGATAATGGAAGGCGTCTCAAGAGGGGGAACAAAAGGGTGAGAAAGAGCTTTTTAAGATTTTTGAGCGTAGGCATAGCGGCGCTCACGGCGTGCTTGGCGCTTGCCGGCTGCCACGGCTCAAGGGAAGCCGCTCCGGTGTTTGAGGTTCCGCAGGTGTTCGACGAGAGCAGAGAGTATAACATCACGTTTTGGGCAAAAAACGACACCAACAAGGCTCAAACCGACATATACGCCAAGGCTATAGAGGACTTTTCGCAGATATACCCAAACATAACCGTAACCCTAAGACTTTATACCGATTACGGCGACATATATAACGACGTCATAACCAATATATCCACCAACACGACGCCTAACGTGTGCATAACCTACCCCGACCACATCGCCACATACCTGACGGGAGAAAACGTCGTTGTGCCGCTCGATGCGCTGTTTGAGGACGAGAATTACGGACTGGGCGGAAGCCTTGTAAAGTTTGATTCCGTGAGCTATGACGAGATTGTGCCGAAGTTTTTGGACGAGTGCATAATAAACGGCAGCCATTACGCCATACCCTACATGCGCTCCACGGAGGCGTGCTACATCAACAAAACGTACGTAGAAAAGCTGGGATACACCCTGCCTGAAACGCTCACGTGGGATTTCGTGTGGGAGGTATCTGAGGCGGCCATGGCAAAGGATGAGGACGGAAACTTCCTCGTCAACGGCCAAAAAGTCATGATACCCTTCATATACAAGTCCACTGACAACATGATGATACAGATGCTGAAGCAAAAGGACGCAGGCTACTCGACGGAGAGCGGGGAAATACTTTTGTTTAACGACACCACAAAGGAGCTTTTGTACACCATAGGCGAGCACGGCGCGGACAGGTCGTTCTCAACTTTCAAGATTTCAAGCTACCCCGCAAACTTCCTCAACGCCGGTCAGTGCATATTCGCCATAGACTCCACCGCCGGATCTACATGGATGGGCACGGATGCTCCGCTTTGCGACATAAGCGAGGACGAAATAGTGGAGTTTGAAACCGCCGTCATGGAGATACCGCAGTTTGACCCCGACAACCCGTATATGATCTCTCAGGGACCTTCGATATGCATATTCAATAAGTCCGACCCGCAGGAGGTTTTGGCGTCGTGGCTGTTTGCCCAGTACCTTCTGACAAACGACGTTCAAATTGCTTACTCTCAGACCGAGGGATATATCCCCGTCACAACCAAGGCGCAGGAGTCCGAAGAATACATTGACTACCTCTCGAGAGAGGGCGAGGACAACTCCACATACTACGACGTGAAGATAAAGGCGTGCAAGCTGCTCTTAGATAATATCGACAACACGTTCGTGACGCCCGTGTTCAACGGCTCAACGTCACTCAGAAACGCCGCCGGACAGCTCATAGAAAACACCGTCAAAGAGGGGCGGCGAGGCGGAACAATCGACGAAGAGTTCATGCAAGAGCTTTACAGCGATGTAAGTTCTCTTTACCGGCTCGACCAGATAGGCGCCTCGGCAACGGGAAAAAGAGACTTAGGTCCTTTGCCCACAGCGTCGGTTATTTTGCTGATTGTATTGGCGATAGTATGGATAATTATACTGTTATACGCTCTTGTATTGTATAAAAGAGAAAAGAAACGCAAAAAATATTGACTTGCGGCGCGAATTTGAGTATACTAACAAGGTGTTGGAACTGATTTCTAACATAAATTTATTTGCATCTTGAAATACCTCATTGCGATGAGGAGAAAGGTATGGCAATTAAAATGAAAAAATATTTAGCATTGATTTTGGCACTCGTTATGGTGTTTGCAGTCGCACTTACCGGCTGCGGAACTACCGAAGATACCGGCGACGTAACACAGGGCACTGACGATCAGGGCGATGCAACTGGTGCCGATGACGGCGAGGAGGAGACTCCCGAGGACGAAGTGACTGTAATGAGCTATGAGGAGTATATGGCAGCCGAGCTTGATTCCGAGGTTACCATAGAGGCATACGTTCAGGCTAAGCAGTCATGGTGGGAGGACACCGTAACCCTTTACACTCAGGATGAGGACGGCGCATACTTTGTATACAGCGCAGCCTGCACCGAAGAGGACTATGACAAGATCGAGGTCGGCACAAAGGTAAGAGTTACCGGCTATAAGTCTGAGTGGTCCGGAGAAATCGAGATCATGGACGGTACATTTGAGATAATCGACGACGGCGACACATATGTTGCAGAGCCGATGGATGTAACATCGCTCCTCGGCACAGACGAGCTTATCGATTATCAGAACAGACTCGTAACCTTCACCGGTCTTACCGTTGAGGATTCCGGCGACGGCGCTGCATTCCTTTACAACTGGGATGGCTCCGGAACGGACGGAAACGACCTTTACTTCAACGCATCCGTAAACGGACAGACCTACACCTTCACGGTTGAGTCTGACCTTTGCGACAACACAACCGATGTATACGCTGCCGTTAAGAACCTTCAGGTTGGCGATGTCATCGACATGGAGGGCTTCCTCTACTGGTATGAGGGTGTTAACCCGCACATCACCTCTGTCGTTGTAAAGTAAGGACAGTAAATTAAAGCAGACGGCTGTTGCTGCTTGGTTTTCCTGCGCGGACATGATTCATGTCCGCGCCTTTTTTCGCAAAAATCGCACATAATGGCGGTGAACGAAGGCTTTTTTGCCTAAAATCGCGCGTATAATCGCGCGAAAGTGCGACAATTAATATTATTTAATGAATTTGGGGATTGACAAAGGGGAAAAAGTGTGGGATATTTAATGTGTCATATTGTATCGGATCACGCCTGATGCGCGTAATAGGCAAGTAAAACAGCAGGGATGTGTGTGATGGTGAAAAAAGTTCTTATAGACGGTCACTACGGTGCTATAAGTTTAAATATAGATTCCATGTTAAACGGCAGGGACGACTTAGAGGTGATAGCGCTCAAGGATAAGTCTGCGTGCAGCGAGGAGCAGAGGATAGCTCTTATGAACGACGCCGATATAGTCGTGCTGTGCCAGTCTGCCCAGACGGCAACTCTTACCGTGCCTTTGATTGAAAATAAGGCAACAAAGATTATAGATACCTCTAATGCGTTCAGACTCGCCCCTACGTGGGCGTACGGCTTGCCGGAGCTTTCGTATGAGCACAGAAGACGGGTTATGAGTTCAAGGCTTGTGGCGGCGCCTGCGCCGCTTGCAGTCGGCGCATCGCTGATACTCATGCCGCTGGTGAAGGCAAAAATCATGCCGCCCTACCACCCGCTGATGATAAGCTCTGTTGTCGGCTATTCAAGCGGCGGAACAAAGATGATAGCAATGTATGAAGACCCGAACAGACCGACCGCTTTGAGCGGCGCAAGGCAGTACGCTTTGGATCAGACCATGATGCAGCAAAAAGAGCTTATGCACGTCTGCGGAATATCCTACAGGCCCGCACTCTCGCCCATGATAGACGACTTCCCGAACGGAATGCTCGTGACGGTGCCTCTGCATTTGAGGACGCTCGCAAAAAGACTCCACTCAAAGCAGATATGGGAGTACATTTCAAGGGCGTATGACCGCGAACCGCTGATAGAGGTGGCCGACTTCGACAGCGCAGTGACAGACCTCGGCGGATTCCTTGACGCGAACGGCATGGCAGGCTCAAATAAACTCGAGCTGTTTGTGTTCGGAGATAACGACATCTGCCTGATTGCCGCAAGATATGACAACCTCGGCAAGGGCGGCGCGTCTAACGTCGTTCAGTGCATGAACCTGATGCTCGGCGCGGACGAATTTAAGGGCATTATCTGATACGCAATAAAAAACCGGTTTGCATGCTTTCTTACGAAGCTACACTTTGTAAGAAAGCTTTTTGCGACTAAAAGGAGGGAAATCGGCATATGACGGAGAATACCGAAAATAAGCCCCGCGTCATGCTCGTGTCGGTGGACATCGGCGAGTATGACACGGAAAGATCTATAGATGAGCTGACGGCGCTTTGCGATACGGCCGGAGCAGACGTAGAGGCGGTAGTTACACAAAAGCGCCCGTCTTACGACAACGCAACCTGCATAGGCTCGGGAAGACTTGAAGAGATGGCGCAGCTTTGCGAAAGCCTTGAGATAGACAGGATAATATTTGACTGCGAGCTTTCAGCCACTCAAATACGCAATATCGAGGACGCGACCGACACAACCACCATCGACCGCACCATGCTAATCCTCGATATATTTGCACAGCGCGCCGTGACAAGAGAGGGAAAGATTCAGGTGGAGCTTGCGCAGTATAAGTACCGCCTGCCAAGACTTGCGGGCATGGGCATAAAGCTTTCAAGGCTCGGCGCCGGAATAGGCACGAGAGGCCCCGGAGAGACAAAGCTCGAGACCGACCGCCGCCACATAAGACAGCGCATAAGCTGCCTTGAGGCGGAGCTGAAGGAAATAACCGCACGCAGAGAGCTTATGCACCGCCGCCGCAAAAAGGACGGCGTCCTGTGCGCGGCAATAGTGGGGTATACAAACGTCGGCAAGTCCACGCTTTTAAACGCACTCACAGATGCGGGCGTTCTCGCAGAGAACAAACTCTTTGCAACGCTTGAGACCACGTCCCGCGCGATACTTCTGCCGGACGGACGGAGCGTCATGCTCATAGACACCGTCGGCTTGATTTCAAGACTGCCTCACCAGCTTGTAGAGGCGTTCAAATCGACGCTTGAAGAGGCGGCAAGCGCGGACGTCATACTTCACATAATGGACGCCTCAAGCGAGTATTACGACCTTGAAAAGAAGGTCACACAGCAGCTTTTGAGCGAGCTTGGCTGCGACGGGATACCCGTGGTCACGGTTTTAAATAAGTGCGACCTGCTGCCTCCCGATGCCTCCCATCCCGACGGTGCGGTTTGCATCAGCGCAAAAGACGGCACTGGCTTTGACGAGCTGCTTGAAGCTTTGCAAAAAGCCCTCCCCGAAACCGCCAGGAGAATGCGCTTGATGATACCGTTCGGCGACGCGGGATTCTTGTCCAAAATACGTGAAGAGGGGCGCGTGTTCTCTGAGGAGTATACGCCGAGCGGAATAGAGGTTGACGCGCTTGTGGATATAAAACTTTGCTCTAAGGCAGAGACGTATAAAGAATAAAGAAACGAAAAACTCGGGCATGCTGCGTAAAAGCGGCGCGCCCGAGTTTTTATATGCATTTGCATTTGCATACTTGCATTTGCATACTTGCATTGCATGCTTGCGTAAAAATTATTGTGATGATGAGCATATGTATTGAAAAGCATGCGTTTTCAGCACATGCGCTTGCAATACACGTATTTTAACGGCTGCGCTTTGAGACATTTTCTGCGCTGACGCTTTTTCGGTACTCGTTTGCCGTGCAGGCGGCATGCTTTTTAAATCGGTGCGATGATATAAACTTAAATTACCGAAAAAAATAATTCGGATGAGAGATGAGGAGGGCAAGGGCAAGGGCAAAGGCAAAGGCAAAGACAAAGGCAAAATGATTTTTAAAATCATACTCACCGCACTGATGGCTGCATCTATGGCGATCCCGTCTGCTTTTTTGAGCGGGTGCAGCAAAACAAACGACACATCAAAGGAGGACAATATGAATACATACAGCATAGAAAAAGTCGAACACGAGCCGGGCGAACCGCTCACAGACGATGAAATCGACGAGCTTTACGGCGACGGACAGCTTAATTCAGATTGGCACGTAAGAAAATGGTACGACATTTCAATGGAGATGATCGAAAAGTACCAGCCTGACATAATTTACTACGGCTACGGAATAAACTATGCGCCGTATGACAACCTGCCTGACGCAAGCCGCTACAGAATGCTTGCAAACTTTTATAATCAGGCAAAGACCACCAACCCCGAAGGCGTGGTGTGCAACTATAAAGAGGGCGGATCCCTGCCGTCTGAGGCGGTGTACAATAAAGAGCGCTCGTCTTTGGCCGATATAAACCCCGTGCCCTATCAGACCGACACCTCAATAGGCACAAAGTCGTGGTGCTATACTACCGTTTCAGCGAGGACGATATAGGCGAGATTCTTCAGATGGTTTACGACATGCCCGATTTTATGGGCTGCCGCCACGGTGCGTTTATGTTTGCCACCGAGGAAGCGGGCGGGTATGCGGACTTTGATTACGTCAGATTCGGAAGTGAGATTTTAAATAATTGAGTTTGCTATATCGGTTACCCTTCTTACCTCAAATAGTGCAAAAAGAAACGACTCTGCTTGGCTATCAAGCGGAGCCGTTTCTCTTATAAATAAACGAAAGGGATTATGGCGTAAATTTTTATTTGAGCAGCTTGTCGGCGGCTTCTGTGAGCCAATCGCCTTCAAACAGCTCTATGCAGCCGTTGTCCGAAAGCTTTGAAAGCTCTCTGTCAAACGGGATCTTTGCAAGCAGCTCTGTGCCGAACTGCTTTGCGGTCTCGGACGTGTGTCCCTCGCCGAATATCTCTATCTTTGCGTTGCAGCACGGGCACTTCACGTAGCTCATGTTTTCGATGATTCCGAGTATAGGTATGTTCATCATCTTTGCCATGTTTGCAGCCTTTGCAACTATCATCGACACAAGCTCCTGCGGCGATGTGACTATTACTATGCCGTCAAGCCTTATCGACTGGTAAACGGTAAGCGGCACGTCCGCCGTTCCGGGAGGCATGTCAACGAACATGTAGTCTACGTCGTTCCATACGACCTCGTTCCAAAACTGCTTTACAACTCCCGCAATTATCGGGCCGCGCCATACAACCGGCTGCGTTTCATCCTCCAAAAGAAGGTTTACGGACATCACCTCAATTCCCGTCTTGGTCACGACAGGGTAGATGTAATGCTCGTCTCCTCCGGCTTTTTGCGTCAGTCCGAAAGCCGTCGGTATCGACGGTCCGGTTACGTCCGCATCCAAAATTGCGGTTTTAAAATCGCGGCGCCTTGCTTCAACCGCCAAAAGCGACGTCACAAGCGATTTTCCCACGCCGCCCTTTCCGCTAACCACGCCTATTACCTTTTTGATGTGGCTCAGCTCGTTTGTTTCAATGTGCATGTCCTGCGGCTGTGTCCTTGAAGAACGCGCCTCGGAACATGTGGAGCAATCATGTGTGCATTCCGACATTTAAATTAAAGTCCTTTCATTTTTGTTTTACTGCTGCGCGTTATCCTGATCGCTGCTCTGGATGTTGTCCGAGTTGCCGGTAACCGGAGCAGTGGTCTGCGTGCCTTCCTTTAAGGTCACGGTGATTATGAACCCGTCCACGTTGTTTCCCGAAATTTCATACGGGTATGGCGTGGACTGGTCGTCCATAAGGGGTATATAAACTGCCGTTCTTTCAGCCGAGGAAAGCGGCGTGTAGTATATCAGATACTGCGCTCCGTCGCTCGTTTCCTTGTAAAGGAAGCCGGTGTCGATGGTGTAGTTCTTGATAAACGAGATGTACTCCTCAAGGCAGAAATCGTAATCCTTCATTATCTCCGCATGAGGTATTCCGACATATCTGAAGTGCCACGGCTCGTTGTCTATAAACGTAAGCGCCTCTTTTCCGGCGGGGTATCTGTTTATATATCCGTACTTGTAGCAGTTGTCCATTATCCATTCGTAGTCGCCGGTGCCGTCAAAGTCCTCATAGCTCTCGCCGTCGTATGTTGTAAAGTCAACTACAAGGCCGGTGTGATGCTCGCTGTATCCGGGCTTTGCAACAAGCGACGATGATACCGCGCCCGTGCTCTCAAGCTCTTCGTCGTAAAGACCCTGCTGATACTCTATGGTTCTGTATCCGCTCCTGACCATTACGCTGTCGTTTTGAGTGGCGTTGTAAAAGTCAAGAAGCATGCTGTTGAGCGCATCCATGGCGACCGGCTTTATCATCACGCTGTAGTCGGAAACCCAGTAAGCCTGGTTCTTCTTTTCTCTGACAACAACCAAGTCGTCCTCGCTGACGCTGCCCAAAAATTCGATGTTGTTGTTGACAAGAACGAGATTTCCCTCGCCCAAGTCGGCAGCGGTCATGTCGACAAAGTCAAAGACGTATGAGCTTTGCTTTGTGGGGTCTGATGTTGTTTCTATTTCCGGCGTCTGCGGCTCTGTTGCGTTCGGGTCTGTTGTGACGGCGGGCGTTGTGACGGACGGGTCGCCATCTGTGCCCGGGGTGTCAGCGTCATCGCTATTAGCATTGCACGCCACACATATGATTATTACTATCAAAAGAACAATCGCAAGAGCTATTCCGACGTTCTTGTACTTTATTCTCACTTTCTTCCTGCGTCGATTGGGAGCGTAGTTTTGACTCATATATTACATTCCTTTCTTAGTTACTTATATAATACACGTCCATCATACCACAATGCATAGAAAAAATAAAGATGTATTTTAATAAATATTGTGCTTCGACAGAAAAAACTAATGTTTTATGTCGAATGAATCAGCCGCCGCCTCGGAGCATGCGCAGCCGGCAGATACTTAAGCATCAATTATTAACCAAGGAGATTATACACCGACAAGCCGCCGCCGTCAACCGTCTTGAGCGCGCAAACCGCAGTACAAAATATGTACCATGCAAACAACCGCCCGAACAGAATATCTGCTCGGGCGGTATGCACAGGGAAGGCGAGATCACCTTTCCCCGCAAGTTTTAAAAGGATATCTTACTTTACAGAACCGGTCTTGTAAGCGTCGATCATCTTCTTGACCATCTGTCCGCCTACAGATCCTGCCTCACGAGAGGTGAGGTCGCCGTTGTAACCGTTCTTAAGATTAACTCCTACTTCGTTGGCAGCCTCAACCTTGAACTTTTCAAGTGTCTGTCTGCCCTGATCAGTGGTAATACCTTTCATTATGAAAATCTCCTTTAAAAAATTCAAACGATATAAGCACGTAAGCAAGCACGCCTGAAATCATGCGGCGCATTGCTTTTTTCACGCCTTAAATGGGTTTGCAAAAGTATTATTTGCGCGCTGTTTGACGTTATTAGTGGTAATTTTTGATTTTCATAACGATTAAAATCGACGAGCAGTTATTTTACGGTGAGAGTTATCTTTACTTCACGCTCCGATTCGGGGATGTCCTGCTCTGCTGACATGTACAGATACGGCATGCCGTCCGCACCGAAGTGCACTCTTCTTATGCCGTCGATTCTGTCGCTCACGCCGAGAGTCTTGTGACCGTGGTATGTGATGAAGGTGTCGCCGAACTCATCGACAAAGAATCCGTTGTGGCCGCATCCAAGCTCGCCCGCCACAAAGTCGGACGCCAGCACGGGCTTTAATGATTTTTTCCACACAGACATGTCTGTAAGCTCCGCACAGGTGTCTGCAACCATTGCTCCGAGCACATATGTGTCGCCGGCAGCGTCTCCGCCGGAATATGCAACATATACCTTGTCCTTGGTGACGATGGGGTGAGGACCTTCGTTGTTGTCCGTGCCGTTTATGTTTTCCCAGCCGAAACGAGGTCTTGAGAAGAGCTGCGGGAAGGTTATGAGCTGCCACGGTTTGTTCACGTCAACCTCTGCAAACATCAGCATCGAGCCGCTGTCTGTTCCTGCCCACGTCCTGAACGACCACACGACAAATCCTCTGCCCTTTACTTCAAAGTAAGTCATGTCGAGGGTTATGCCGTTTTTGTTGTCCCCTAAGGGGTTGATGCCAAGGAATCTTCCGTCAGGCATCACGCATCTGTGCGGCTCGCTCCAGTCGTCGGGGTTTAGCATGTCTCCGCCCTCTTTAAGCATCATCACATGCGACTGCGGGTCAAATCCGCCCTTTCCTATAGTGCAGAACAGACACATCCTGCCGTTTGCGATGTGGAACTCGGGCGCCCAGAAGGTGGACTCGTACTTGCCCTCGGTGTACGCCAAAATCGTGGAGCGCTTTACGTTTTCGTCAAAGAGCGCCTCAGGGGTCTGTGCCTGCCTTACCTCAAACTTTTTCTGTCCCTGAGCATCATCAGTGCCTATGAAGTAGTATTTGCCGTTGTAGTAGGTAATTATCGGGTCGCCCCACGGCCTTTGCTCAACGGGGAAGGGGAACTTGCGGCAGCGTATCTTTCCTTTGACGGTGTACTTTCCGGCCTTGCCGAAATCCACGCCGCTAAGATCCCAGTCAACCTTCTTTACGTGTGTCGAGCCGTCGGTGTACAAAACCTTTGCACGTATATCTTCAAGCTCCGCAGCATCAGACGCCGAAACATCCGTCGGGAGCAAAACTTCCTTAAATTCTATCTGCCTGTTGTCCTGAAGAAGAGTTACCGCAAGCTTTTCGGGTATTTCAACAGCCACCGCGTCATTTTCGCATACGTCAAGCCCGCATGCGCCGTCAAGCGCCTCGGCCTTGCAGTCGCATCCGCTTTCGTCCTCACATTTGCAGCTCTTTTCGCAGACCTCGGGCCATGAAAAGTCCTTGAAGTCTTTTGTTGTCCACTTGATGACTTTTCCCGTCATCTCGGATTCGCAGGACTTCATGAATATGCCGTCCTTGATCTGATGCCTTACAAGCTCGTCGCCGTATATCGTGTATACGTCGCCGGTCTTTGACATGGACACATTTACAACGCCCGCCGACACAATGCCGTTGTTTTCATCAAAGTGGCACTCGGGGAAAAGCATGCCGTAGTTCATAAAAAGCGGGGTGTAGCTCTTTCCGCCGTCGCAGGACACCGCAAAGTGCACGCTTTGCGCCAGATATATTGAGTATGCGGGGCTGCTGTTTCTTGTGTACGCAGCTATCTTAAATTTGTTGCAAGGGTTGCTCATAATATTCCTCCTCAGCTGAAAACGATGATTTTCACATGCCAACGTCTTCGTACAAGATTATATATCAATATGATACCATATATCTTTAAAAAAACAATGACGACATGACTTGTAATCCTTGATGAATACAAAAAAGCCCCCGAACATTGTTCAGAGGCATGAAAACGATATTACCGCAAATCAGTCCGCGGATTATTTGCCGAGCATCTTTTTAAGCCTTGCCATGGCCTCACGGGTGTTTTCATGGGTTGAGAAGGATGTCAGCCTCAAGTATCCCTTTCCGTTTTCGCCGAATCCCTCGCCGGGCGTTCCGACTACGTTTGCCTCGCTCAAAAGCTTGTCAAAGAACTCCCACGAGCCCATGCCGTTCGGGCACTTGAGCCAGATATAAGGGGAATTCTTGCCGCCGAAGTACTTGATGCCGCACTCGTCAAGCGCCTGCATGAGTATCTTTGCGTTCTCCTGGTAGTACGCTATGTTTTCCTTTACGCCCTTTTGTCCCTCGGGGGTAAACACTGCGTTCGCACCGCACTGAATTATGTATGACACGCCGTTGAACTTTGTCGATTGACGGCGCAGCCAGAGCTTGTTCAGATCCTGGTCGTACTTGAGCGCCTTGGGAACTATGGTGTATCCGCAGCGTGTGCCGGTGAAGCCTGCCGTCTTGGACAGCGAGCATATTTCAATGACGCACTGCTTTGCGCCCTCGACTTCGTATGCGGAGTGTGGAACGTCGCCGTCTGTGATGAAAGCCTCGTATGCGGCGTCGAGAAGTATTATTGCACCCTGTTTCTTGGCATAGTCCACCCAAAGCTTGAGCTGATCTTTGGTGTATGCGGCGCCGGTTGGGTTGTTGGGCGAGCAAAGATATATTATGTCCGCCTTTACGCTGTCGTCGGGGAGGGGAAGGAAGTTGTTTTCCTCCGTCGCATCCGCGTATATTACTTTTCTGCCGGCTAAGAGGTTTGTGTCAACGTAGACGGGATATACCGGATCGGTCACTAAAACTATGTTGTCGTTGTCAAACAGGTCGAGTATGTTTCCTAAGTCGCTCTTTGCGCCCTCCGAAACAAACACTTCCTCTGTGTCTATGTCAACGCCGAAGCTGTTCTTATAGTAGTTTACTATGCTCCGGCACAAAAAGTCGTAGCCGCGATACTCGCCGTAGCCCTTAAACGTCTCCTTTACGCCCATCTCGGATACAGCCTTATGCATGGCGTCTATTACCGCGCTGCAAAGGGGAAGGGTGACGTCTCCTATGCCCATCTTGATTATGTTTGCCTCGGGGTGTTCGCTTGCATACTTTGCCGTGCGCTGAGCGACTTCGGCAAAGAGATAGTTTTCCTTGATCCTCGAAAAATTGTGATTGGTCTTCATATGTTTACCTCTCCTTCGTAAGAGAACTCCGCAGGCCCTCTCATTGTTATGCTGTAGTCGCTGCCGCAGGTTATTTTAAGATCGCCGCCGAGCAGCTTGACCGTTATCTCCTTGTTCATCTCGCAGATTCCGTTTTTGACAGCTGCGGCTACGCTTGCACAGGCGCCCGTTCCGCATGCTAAGGTCTCTCCGCTGCCTCTTTCCCATACTCTCATCTCAAGCGTGGCGTCGTCGATCACTTTTATAAATTCCGTGTTCACTCTTTCGGGGAATATGGGGTTGTGCTCAAACTGCGGACCTATCTTTTCAAGGTCAAGGCTCTTTGTGTCGTTCACAAACGTCACGCAGTGAGGATTGCCCATCGACACGCATGTGACCACCCACTCACCGCACTCAAGCGACAGCTTTTGAGACACCATCTCGTCGCCGCCGAATATCACCGGCACGTCGGATGCTTTGAAGTCCGCCTTGCCCATCTGCACGGAAACGCTTTTTACAACGCCGTCCTCGACATCCATGTCGAGCGTCTTGATTCCCGCGAGGGTTTCAAGCGTGACGCACGTCTTGTCGGTAAGCCCTTTTTCGTACACGTACTTTGCCACGCATCTTGTGCCGTTTCCGCACATCTTTCCTTCGCTGCCGTCGGCGTTGAACATGCGCATCCTAAAGTCCGCGACTTTTGAGGGGAGTATTATTATCACACCGTCGCTGCCGACGGAAAAATGTCTGTCGGACAGCTTTATTGCAAGCGCAGACGGGTCGTCAACCTTTTCTTCAAACCCGTTTATGTAGATGTAGTCGTTGCCTATTCCGTTCATCTTGGTGAATTTCATGCCGGTACTCATTCCGCCTTTCTTTTTAAATTACAGGTCGTTTAAGACGATGTCGTCAAGCGATTCTCTTCTTACGGCGAGGCAGTCAGAGCCGTCTCTTACCATGACTATCGGAAGCCTTGGGATGCGGTTGTAGTTTGACGCCATGGAGTAGTTATATGCTCCGGTAGTCAGCACAGCCACAAGGTCGCCCCTGCCGACGTCCTGCGGGAACATGACCTGCGGCTGAATGATGTCGCCCGACTCGCAGCACCTTCCCACAAGATCCGCTTGAAGTGTGCGCGGCGCATCCGCCTTGTCTGCCGGTATCACGGTGTACTTCGAGCCGTACAGGGCGTATCTCGGGTTGTCTGTCATGCCGCCGTCAACCGATACATAGTTTTTGTATCCGGTTATTTTCTTTACCGTGCCGACGGTGTAAAGGGTGATTCCCGCGTCCGCTACTATGCTCCTTCCCGGCTCAAGCCTTATCGAGGGCCTTGAAATGCCGAGCTTTTCACACTTTTTATTTATAAAATCCGCAACCTCTTTTATGTTGTCGCGTATGCTTATCTGCGGCTGGTCGCTTACGTATCTGACGCCGTATCCGCCGCCGAGGTCGAGTATCTGCGCCTCATATGAGCATCTGTCCTTTACGCTCTTTATGAAATCGAGCATAATATCGGCGCTTCTCAAAAATACATCGGAGTCAAACACCATAGATCCGACGTGGCAGTGGAACCCGCACAGCTTAGCATGTTTTTTTTCAAGCGTGTGAAGGGTTATTTCCATAGCCTGGCCGGTTTCTATCGCAGTGCCGAACTTTGAATCTACCTTTCCCGTTGCAACCTCGTCATAGGTGTGAGGGTCTATTCCGGGCGTGAGCCTGAGCAAAAGTTTCTGCGTTATGCCCTTTTGCGCCGCTATTTTGTCGATGGCGTCCACTTCCTCGACGTTGTCGCATACAAAGTATCCGACATGCGCGTCCATTGCAAAGGCTATGTCCGCATCCGTCTTGTTGTTGCCCTGAAAATACGCCTTTTCCATGGGGAATCCCGCCTTCAATGCGGTGTATATTTCCCCGCAGGAGACAACGTCTGCGCCCAGTCCTTCCTCGTTTATTATCTTGTATATCATCTTAAAGCTTGCCGCCTTGCTCGCATACAGCGCGCAGGAGTCGTCGCCGAAGAACTCACTGAGCGCCTCGCGGTATTCGGCGCAGTTGCGGCGTATTCTGTTTTCGTCCATGACGTAAAGCGGTGTTCCGTACTTGCGCGCAAGCTCCTTTGTGCTCACGCCTTTACCGTCGCCGAAATAAAGCTCTCCGTCCTTGATTGACAGGTTGTCGGTCAGTAATTCACTCATTTAAAACGTCCTCCGAATGGTGGATATGTCCACGATTTTGCCTTTTTGATTTTAGATAAGTTTTTGCTCCGCCATAAGCTTGTAAAGCACTTCCGCCTTCGTCTCGTCCATAGGCGTCAAGGGGAGCCTCAATGTGTTTTCGCACATGCCCATCTTAGCCATTGCAGCCTTTACGGGAATGGGGTTTACCTCGCTGAACAAAGCGGACATAAGGGGGAGGTACTCAAGCTGCAGCGCAAGAGAACCCTTTAAGTCGCCGGCGAAGAACCTGCGGCAGATTTCGTTTGTCTGAGCGGGCATGATGTTTGACAGCACAGATATTACGCCCTTGCCGCCCAAAGAAAGTATGGGCAGAATCTGATTGTCGTTGCCCGAATAAATGTCAAGCGTGTCGGCGCAAAGGTGCGCAAGCTCCGCTATCTGCGATATGTCTCCGCTCGCTTCCTTTATGGCTGCGATGTTGTCTATCTGCGAAAGCCTGTAGGCGGTGGCGGGAAGTATGTTGCAGCCGGTGCGCGACGGAACGTTGTAAAGTATGCATGGTATCTTGCAGCTTTGGGCTATTGCCTTGAAGTGCTCATAAAGGCCGTTTTGCGTGGCCTTGTTGTAATAAGGCGTCACTAAGAGAACGGCATCAGCGCCCTCATCTGCTGCAAACTTTGAAAGATCGATTGCATAGTCGGTGTCGTTAGAGCCTGTTCCGGCAATTACGGGGACTCTGCCCGCAACTTTCTTTATCGCAAAGCTTATGATTTCGCGATGCTCGCTGTCGGTAAGCGTTGAGCTTTCGCCCGTTGTTCCCGCAACGACCAGCGCGCTTATTCCTCCGTTTATCTGCTGCTCAAGTATGCGCTCAAAAGCGTCGTAGTCTATCGCGCCGTTCTTAAACGGCGTGATAAGAGCGGTTGCCGCTCCGGTAAATATGTTCTTTTTCATTTCGGTGCGCGTCTTCCTTTCATATTTATTCGGCGTTAAAATTTAAGAAGAAAAAAGGCAGTCACCTCAAAAGGCAACTACCGCACGAAAAATATCTCAACTCGTTCGATAGCTCTCCGCAAGCGAATGCGACAGCGGTGCGGATATTAACCGCACTGCCGGATCGCTCCTTTGCCCTTGAGCGTCCTCGGCAGCTACCCCTTTTGGCAATGTCCGTCTTGGCTGACGTTTACAACACCGCTTACTCATGATACACTGCGCCTCTATCAGTTCCAGCTTATTATAATACCGTATTTCGCTCTTGTCAACGCCGTTATATAACATTGTATGCATTCATAAAAGCTAAAGTTATCAAAAGCCTCGCTTTGTAATTTATAACCACGCCGACCCCCCCGCATGCCCATAGCGGGGAGCCATGCCTTGAGAAAAATGCAAATGCGCAAAAAAGCCGCAGCTTTATATAAGCCGCGGCTTTCGTGTTTTTAAGATTTAGCTTTAATCTTTACCATCTAAGCCCATAGCGCCTAATCAGTGGTCAAATGTCACCTCTGCTATAGAGTAGAAGGAAGGCTTCAAGGAGAAGTCTCTGTCGATTATGAGCGCTGCGTTTCTTCTGAGCTTAGGAGTAGAGTTGAGCCAGGAGTTCTCGTCGTCCGTGCCCCAGAATACAACGGAGTCGATTATGCCCTCATCGGCAAAGTCGAGGAACATGTCGAACAGCTCCGCATACTTTTCAGCCTGCTGCTCAAGCTCTTCGTCGGACCAGGTCTTGAACGCACCGTCTGCATTTTCGCCTACGAACATGTTCATGTCAAGCTCTGTGATCTGAATTCTGAAGTTGCCGGCATACTCGGGGAAGCATTCGTCGTATACGTCCGCAAGTCCCGCTATAAGCTCGATGTTTCTTCTGTAGTGCTCGACGTCGCAGTTGAGGTCTATGTGGGACTGGAATCCGACACCGTCGATTCTGACGCCCTTGCGGAGCATTCTCTCAACCATGTCGTACATAGCCTGTGTCTTGGAATCCTGCCACTCCATGTTGAAGTCGTTGATTATAAGAATTGCATCCTCGTCGGCAGCTCTTGCCGCGTTGAACGCTATCTCGACATAGTCGTCATAGTAGCCGTTTCCGTCAAGGTCGCCGATTATGTCTGCCCAGTAGGAGTCGTCGGCAATTCTTCTTATGGAGTCGGCGTTGAGAACCTCGTTGCACACGTCCCAAATGTCTATGTCGTCCTTGTATCTTGTCACGACGTCGGTGATGTAGGTGGTTATTCTCTCCTGAAGCTGCTCGCTTGTAGCCAAAGCGCCTGCCTCGTAGCACTCCGCAAGGCTTCTTGTGTCGTCGGGATCAGCCTTGAACCACCACTGCGGAACCTGAGAATGCCACAAAAGCGTATGACCTCTTAAGGTTGCGCCGTTGATCTTACCGAACTCTACAAACTCGTCCGCATACTCAAAGTTGTAAACGCCCTCCGAAGGGTTGATGCAGTCGGGCTTGAACTCGTTGCCGAGAGTGTAGATGTTGTAGTGCTTGAGAAGTCCCTTTGTAGTGGTGTCCTCAAGGTTTTCAAGATCTATCTGGTTGGATGTGAACGATGCTCCTATGAGCATTTTTCCCTCAAAATACTTCCACAAAGCGGGAACATCGTAATCAGCAACGTAATGCTCGCCTTCTTCAAGTGCCTCAAGCTCTTCAAGAGTGTATGTAAGATTGGGATCGGTGAGACTGTCAAGGTATTCCTGATCAACCTCAGGCTCGCCGCCCTCCTCATCAGCCGCGTCAGCGCATCCGAAGAGGCTCAAAAGCATAGCTCCTGCCAAGAGCATTGCAAGAAATTTTCTCATTGCAATAATTTCCTTTCGATAATAATTTGCATATACAGTATAACATATTCTGTCTGCGCTTTGAATCGGTAAATCAAACAATTAAAATCCTCAGATTTATGCACTTTACACACAAATAAGCTTTCATGAGTGCACAGAAGGCAAAAAGTTGTGTAAACCCCTTTACAAATGCGACCGATTGTTTTATACTATAAACAATACATCGGCTGATGCGGTACGCTGTTACTTCAAAGCGGCAAAATTCGCGGCGATTTTCAGCGCATGCATGGCTGCGTTCGGAGGTCTAAAGACATGGATAAAACTGAGATAAAGGCGATAAAGGACTTTATGCTGCCGGTTGTGCTCGGTACGCTTATACTTGAAGGCGTGACTGTCCTTGTCTTTTTGATTATAGGAAAGTTTGATATCGGGGTGATATGCGGCGCCCTGTGGGGTACTGCGGTGATGAGCCTGTATTACTTCATGATGGCGACGGCTGTGGTGAGGGCGGCGACGGGCGATCCCGAGCTTGCGAAAAAGCGCTCTGCCGGCTCGTACATGTTAAGGCTTGCAGTGCTCGTCGGGCTTATGGGTCTTGGGCTGTATCTTTCCGCGTCAAAGGGGCTGTTCAACTGGATTCCCATGCTCCTTGCGGCGATATATCCGAGAATATCGATAGGCGTGTACCGCACCGTGACAAGCGTTCGGCAGATGTATTCGGGAAAGCCCGAAAACAAGGACGGTGATGAAAAATGAGCGACATTGAAGTCAAGGGCGCGAAGATACTTTTTGAGCTTCCGTTCGGGCTGACCATAACGGAGACGCAGGTGAACATGTGGATAGTGATGGCTGTTGTCGCCGCACTGTGCATATGGCTGACTCACGGAATGAAGGTTCGCCCGACTTCAAAAAGGCAGATCGTTGCGGAGCTTTTAGTAAAGACTGTGTCAAACTTTGTCCGCTCAAATATGGGAGAACGCTTTGCAAAAAGGTATACTCCGTATATTGCCGCGCTGTTTACCCTTGCGCTCGGCTCAAGCTGGCTGTCGCTTATAGGCATGTATGCTCCCACGGGAGACTTAAACACCACTGCCGGCTGGGCGATAGTGACGTTTGTTTTGATAACTTACTACAAGATACGCACAAACGGAATTTTAAAGTATATGAAGGGCTTTACCGAACCGATATTTTTGATGACGCCGATGAACATAATAGGCGAGTTTGCAACGCCGGTGTCGATGGCTTTGCGTATGTTCGGAAATGTCGCCTCCGGTACGATAATATCTTCTCTTGTGTATGCTGCGCTTGCATGGCTCAACCAGGTGGTTTTCGGATGGCTGCCGGGATTTTTGGGCGAATGGGCGCAAAGCTTCCCGATACTTCAGTTTGGCATTCCCGCCATACTGTCGATATACTTTGACGTGTTCAGCGGCATTTTGCAGGCGTTTATTTTCTGCATGCTCACCATGCTTTATATCAAGGCGGCTGCGGAAACGGACTGATTGTTAAAAACCATTGAAAGGACGGTTTTGTTTTATGGAAAGAGCTTTAGTTTTGATGGGATGTGCAATAGGAGCAGGTCTTGCGCTTATAGCAGGTATAGGTCCCGGTATAGGAGAGGGCTATGCCGTAGGCAAGGCATGCGAGGCAATAGCGAGACAGCCTGAGCAAAAGGGTTCTGTTACGACTACCATGCTCATGGGCTGCGCAATCGCGGAGACAACCGGTATTTACGGACTTGTGGTAGGACTGTTGCTGATATTCTTGGCGCCGAACATGTTCTTGAACATGCTCTGATAAACCGAACGCATATAAGGGAGTTGTGTAAAAGATGCTTTTTACAGCACTTATAGCGGGCAACGTCGATTTTATATCCATAGATATATGGCATATCGTGGTGGCGATCGGCAACCTGTTTATCCTCACGCTTATCTTAAAGAAGTTTTTGTTCAAGCCTGTTCAAAAGATTCTCAAGCAGCGGGAGGACGAGGTCAATAAGATGTATTCCGATGCGGACACGGCTTTGGCAAAGGCAAATGAGGACAAGCAGACATACGAAAAGAAGCTGACCGACGCCGGCGCGCAGGCCGACAGCATCATAAAGACTGCGACGGCGCGTGCTAAGCAGGAGTCGGAACAAATAGTGTCGGCTGCCAAAAGCGAGGCTCAAAGGCGGCTTGAAAACGCCGACGCCGATATAGAGCTTGCAAAGAGAAAAGCCGCCGCACAGATGAAAAACTCTGTTTCCGACATGGTAATAGATCTTGCAGAGCAGGTTGTGGAAAAGGAAATTGATGCAGCCGCGCATGCAAAACTTATAGATGAAGCGATAAGCGGTTTGGGTGACGATGATGAGCAGCAGTGAGCACATAAGATACGCGCAGGAGTTTGGGCGCGCGGTGTATGATCTGGCGCGTGAGCGGGGAGTGCAGACGCAGGTGCTCAACGGCTTTGAGACCGTGGCAAAGGTGTTTGAGGACAAGCCGGAGTTTTTGAGGCTGCTTTCAAATCCGAGACTCGGAGTTTCGGAGAGAGAAGAGCTTGTCAACAGCGTTTTCGGCGGCAGGATAGAGCCGGTGCTGCTGAACGCCGTAAAGCTGCTCGCCGCAAAGCGCAGATGCGGAATGCTCGAGAGCTGCCTGCAGGAGTACCGCGCTCTTTACTGCAGGGAAAACAACATTCTTGCGGTGAAGGTGACCTCCGCAGTGGAGCTTGACGAGGTTCAAAAGTCAAAGCTTTGCAAAACCCTCGAGAAAAAGACGGGAAGCAAAGTGCTTCTTCACTGCCGCACGGACCCGTCATGCCTGGGCGGAATATGCCTTGAGTACGACGGAAAGAGATACGATGCAAGCGTGCGCCAAAAGCTTTCTTCCCTCAGGGAATCTCTTAAAAGCGACTGCTAAACCGAAGCATTGGGGATGGATTTATGAATTTAGACGAAATAAGCAGCCTTATAAAGGCTCAGATTAAAAATTACGAGTCAAAGGCGGAGCTGTCAGAAACGGGAAGCGTTATAACCGTCGGCGACGGCATAGCGCAGGTTTACGGTCTTGACAAATGCCTTTCAAACGAGCTTGTCAAGTTTTCAAACGGCAGCTACGGCATGGCTCTTAACCTCGAAGAGGACTATGTGTCGGTGGTTTTGCTCGGAACCGATGAGGGCATACGCGAAGGCGACACGGTGACAAGAACAGGCTCTGTCGTTTCCGTGCCTGTGGGCGAAGGACTAATAGGAAGGGTCGTAAACGCCCTCGGTCACCCTATAGACGGCAAAGGACCTGTCGCGTATGAAAAGATGATGCCGATAGAGCAGCCCGCCGCAGGAATTATACAAAGAAAGTCGGTAAGCGTGCCGCTCCAGACGGGCATCAAGGCAATAGACAGCATGATACCCATAGGCAGGGGACAGCGCGAGCTGATAATAGGAGACAGGCAGACGGGAAAGACCGCAATAGCAATAGACACAATCATAAATCAAAAGGGCAAGGACTGCATATGCGTCTACGTAGCAATAGGTCAGAAAAACTCCACCGTCGCGCAGACGGTTGAGATGCTCTCCCGAGCGGGAGCAATGGATTACACCATAGTCGTCAGCTCGACGGCGAGCGAGCTTGCAACACTTCAGTACATCGCCCCGTACGCCGGATGCACCATGGCGGAGTACTTCATGAGACAGGGCAAGGATGCGCTTGTGGTGTATGACGACCTGTCAAAGCATGCCGTGGCGTACAGAACGATATCTTTGCTCATACGCCGCCCGCCGGGACGCGAGGCGTATCCAGGAGACGTGTTTTACCTTCATTCAAGACTTTTAGAGCGCGCCGCAAGGCTTTCGGACGAGATGTCGGGAGGCTCTTTGACTGCGCTTCCCATAATAGAAACACAGGCCGGAGACGTTTCCGCATATATACCCACAAACGTCATATCAATAACCGACGGACAGATATATCTTGAGACTGAGCTTTTCAATTCCGGCGTAATGCCTGCGATAAACCCCGGAATATCCGTCAGCCGTGTTGGCGGAGCAGCGCAGCTTAAAACAATGAAAAAGGTCAGCGGCACACTAAAGCTTTTGTATTCGCAGTACAGAGAGCTTCAGTCCTTTGCACAGTTCGGTTCCGACCTTGATAAGGACACAAAGGAGCGCTTGGCGCAGGGCGAGAGGATAGTCGAGGTTTTAAAGCAGGACAGAAACGCCCCCATACCTGTGGAGCTTCAGGTCTGCATAATATACGCCGTGGTAAATAACTACCTTAAAGATGTTGACGTCTCGCTTGTAAAGGAGTACGAAAAAGGTCTTTACTTTGAAATGAACGCATATCATCAGGATCTGCTTGAAAAAATACTGCGCTCCGATGCAGATGTTTACGGGCTTTTGGACAGCGCGGTGGCCGAGTATACGGACAAGTTTGTGAACAGCCGCAAAAAGACTCGGTAGCAGGCGCTTTGAAGGGAGGTAATCGCAACGGCTTCTATGAAGGAAATAAGCCTGAGAATAAAGAGCATCGAGGGCACAAGGCAAATAACAAAGGCAATGGAGCTTGTGGCGAGACTCAAGCTTTCAAAGGCCTTGGACGGCGCTGAAAAATGCCGCCCGTACTTTTTGGAGCTGCGCCGCACGTTGAGCGCGGTTGCATCGTCGGGTGCGGCGGTTGATTCGGATTTTTGCCGTGAACCGTCAGCAAAAGAGGACAAAAAGATCTGTATAATAGCTCTGGCGGGAGATCGCGGGCTTGCGGGAGGATATAACAGCAATCTTTTCAAGGCGTGCGGCGAGTTTTCGCAGGGCAAAAACGTCGAGGTGCTTCCGGTCGGCAAAAAAGCATGCGAGCACTTTGCAAGGATAGGAGCGGATGTCGTTTCGTCGGAGTATCAGAGCATAGAAAGCATGGACGTCGGCGATGCGCATGATGCGGCAAGGCTTTTGTGCGGCAGATTCCTCAGCGGGGAGTTTGAGGAGCTTTATTTGATTTACACGCGGTTTGTTTCCATGCTTTCGCAGGTTCCCGCGACAATGAGGCTCCTGCCTCTTGAAAAGCCGAAAAAGAAAGACACGCAGCCGCCGTACATGCTGATAGAGCCGTCTGCGCAGGCAGTGTTCGATAAGATTGTTCCGGACGGCGTCGCAGGGCTGATATGGGGCGCGGTTTGCGAATCAAAGGCAAGCGAGTATGCCGCGAGGAGAATAGCAATGGAGAACGCGACATCTAATGCCGACGACATGACAGAACAGCTTCGCCTTGTTTATAACAAAGCGAGAAAGGGCTCTATAACGCGCCAGATAACCGAGATTGTGTCGGGCGCGCAGTCGGAGTGATAAAATAAACCCGAAGGGAAAGTGTTATGGACACCATGGACAATATAAAGGGAAAAAACACAGGAACCGTCACCCAAATAATCGGACCGGTTCTTGATATACGCTTTGAGGAGGGAAAACTTCCGGAGCTGAATAACGCCGTCACCATTGACTATGACGGCAGACATATAGTTTTGGAGGTCGCACAGCATATAGGTGACAACGTCGTAAGATGCATAGCTATGAGCTCTACCGACGGACTCCCGAGGGGGATACCGGCAGTAGACACCATGGGACCGATAACAGTGCCTGTGGGAAGGCACACCTTGGGCAGGATGTTTAACCTGCTCGGCGAGCCGATAGACGGCATGCCCGCACCGGACGTTCAGGAGCGTTGGGATATACATCGCCCCGCACCGAGTTTTGAGGATCAGCAGACTAAAACCGAAATGCTTGAGACGGGCATCAAGGTTGTAGACCTGATCTGCCCGTATGCGAAGGGCGGAAAGATAGGTCTGTTCGGGGGCGCAGGAGTCGGCAAAACCGTATTGATACAGGAGCTTATAAATAACGTCGCGAAGGAGCACGGCGGAATATCCGTGTTCACCGGCGTAGGAGAGCGCACAAGAGAGGGAAACGACCTGTATAACGAGATGAAAGAGTCGGGAGTTCTTTCTAAAACCGCGCTCGTGTACGGACAGATGAACGAGCCGCCGGGGGCGAGAATGAGAGTGGGTCTTTCCGGACTTACAATGGCAGAATATTTTAGGGACAGAGAGCATCAGGATGTGCTTTTGTTCATAGACAACATATTCAGATTCACTCAGGCAGGCTCAGAGGTCTCCGCTCTCTTAGGACGCATGCCCTCAGAGGTGGGATACCAGCCTACACTTGCTACAGAGATGGGAGCGCTTCAGGAGAGGATCACCTCCACTAAAAACGGCTCAATAACATCCGTTCAGGCGGTTTACGTCCCTGCCGATGACCTGACAGACCCCGCGCCCGCAACAACTTTTGCGCACCTTGACGCCACCACCGTTTTGTCGAGGTCTATAGCGTCACTGGGAATATACCCGGCCGTAGACCCGCTTGCGTCAACCTCGAGAATACTCTCCGCCGACATAGTAGGACAGGAGCATTACAAGACCGCAAGAGACGTCCAAAGGATACTTCAAAGATATAAGGAGCTTCAGGACATAATCGCCATCATGGGAATGGATGAGCTTTCCGAGGAGGACAAGCTGACCGTTTCGAGGGCGAGAAAGGTTCAAAGGTTCCTGTCCCAGCCGTTTACCGTTGCAGAACAGTTTACCGGCTACACCGGAAAATACGTGCCTGTCGCGGAAACCGTAAGAGGCTTTAAAGAAATAATCGAGGGCGCGCATGACGACCTGCCCGAATCGGCGTTTTTGTTCGTCGGAACCATAGATGAAGCAGTAGAACGCGCCAAAAATTCAGACACCGCCAAAGGCAGCTAAGAAGGTGCGCCGTGAGTAATTTTAACAACTTTAATCTTAAAATAATGACGCCGGACGGCGTGTTCTATGACGGGAAAGCATACGAGCTTTGCCTTATGACAGTCGATGGGGAGCTTGCGGTGCTTGCGGGTCATATTCCGTATCTGACGGCGGTTGGAATGGGCGAGTGCAGAGTGTATGAGGCTCCCGATGCGCCGCCAAGACGCGCTGCCTGCTGCGGCGGCATGCTGACCGTGTCAAAAGAGCAGGTTGTCCTTGCCCCCGTGACGTTTGAATGGGCGGAGGATATAGACCTTCAAAGGGCAGAGCTTGTGCTCAAAAAGGCTGAAAAGAAAATTCAATCTGCCGAGACAGACGACGACAAAAGGCTTGCCCAAATGAAATTAAAGCGCGCTCAGGTGCGTATAAAAGCCGCCTCAAACGCAAAAAAAGCATAAAAATCCGCTTCCGCAACAGCTGCGGGAGCGGTTTTTTATCTTCAGCTGCTCACCCGAGGTCAATTCTGGCATACGAGCCGCAGAACTTGTCCTTTGTCACTATTATTTTTTTGTCTATTCTGCGTCGCAGAGCCTCCACGTGCGAGATTATGCCCACAAGTCTGCTTTCATTGCCGAGACTTATGAGCGTGTCCATGGCCGAATCGAGCGACTGCTCGTCAAGCGAGCCGAATCCCTCGTCTACAAACATCGTGTCAAGCTTTATGCCGCCTGCTCCCGACATTATCTCGTCGGACAGCCCTAAAGCAAGGGCGAGCGACGCCTTAAACGATTCTCCGCCCGAAAGGGTCCTGACGCTCCTGTCCGCACCCGTGTAGTGGTCGGTCACATCCAGCTCAAGTCCCGATTTTGCCTGCTTGTTCAGGGCTTCGCGGCTCCTTTTCAGCTCGTACTGCCCGTCGGTCATCCTCATCAGGTGGACGTTTGCGCGGTGAATTATCCTGTCAAAGTAAGTGGCCTGAACGTATGCCTCAAGGCTCATCTTTTCCCGCCCCGACAGATTTCCGTTTACCGTGTCCGAAAGATTTTTTGCGTCGGCGGTGTGTATTTGCTCCGAAGCAAGCTTTTTTACCGATTCCCTCAGCCCGATGTAGGACTTTCTGTTTGCGGCTGATTTCTCGCCCAAAGTCGAAATGCTCTCCTCAATTGCCGAAAGGGCAGCGTCAAGCTCGGATTTTTTTGCGCTTAAATCCTCCGCCGATGCTTTGCTCTCGCTTTCCGATATGGCCTTTTCCAAAGATGCCGCGGTGTCCTTGCAGGACTGCATCTGTGAGAGCGCATCGGAATACGCCTTTTTCGCCTCGTCTATCGCCGCCTTTGCACTGCTTATCTTGTTCTCAAGGGCGCTCACCGCGCGGCTTGCCTCCTCAAGCGACGGGTACCTGAGCTTCTGCGCGGTCTTTTGAGCAGTCAGACGCAGCTCAACAGCCTTCTCACGCAGCGCCGACAGCTCGTCGTTTAGCGCCTTTGCGCCCTCCTCGCATTCCTTTTGCATTTTTTCATACTCCGGAGCGTTTTGCATCAGCTTTTGAGCCACGGCAAGGTTTTTCTCGGCTGCATCCCGTCGGGATTTTATGTCCTCAAGCCTTTTGTCCTCTTCGGCAAGCCTTTGTGCGATGACCGCGGATATGCCTCTCAGTTCTTTAGTGTTCAGCACCGATTCGCACCTGTCCTGCGCGGATGCATACATGGCGTCAAAGCTTCCCTTGAGCGAATGCGCCTTTTGAGCCGCATCCCGCTTTTTCTCATCAAGCTTGTTCAGCGCATCCCGACTTTCGTTGACCTGCGCTTCCGTGGGGGCATTTTCGCTCAGATGCGCCGGCTGAGGGTGTGAAATGGAGCCGCATACCGGACATTTTTCTCCCTCTTTCAGCTCTCTTGCAAGTACTCCCGCGCTGTTGTCAAGATACGCCCTTTGCATCTTCTCAAAGCTGTCCCTTGCCTTTGCATACTTGTCGTCCGCCTCAATGTATTCGTTTTTAGCCTGACGCAGCTTGACGGTTATTGCGTTCAGGCTGTCCACCACGTCTTTAAGCTCGCTTATGCTCTTTCGGTTGGTCTGCGCAAGCGCCTGCGCAGACTTTGCGGCCTCAAGCTCCGATTCGTATCCCTTTGCCGCCGATACCGCCCTCTCGGACGCCGCAATGGCGTCTTTTAGCTTTTCGAGCTTTTTGTTCAGCGCATCCTGCTCAAGCCCCTTTTTCTTTATCTGCCCGTCGTTGAGCGCAGACTCCTTCAGCGCCTTTTCATGCTCGTCGTAGAGCTTTAGCTCCTCCTTTTGGGCGGCAGCCTGCGCTCTCATTTCAGAGAGTTTTTCCTGCGCCGCATCCGCCTGCTCGTCCCTCTTTTTAAGTGTCGGCAGCTCGCCGCTTAGCTTTTCAAGCTTCTGCATGCACGCCTTAAGCTCGTCGTTCAGCGCCTTCACATGCTCGGCGGCGCCGAGCTTTTTGTTCAGCTCCGCGCTTTCTTCTTTGAGCGCTTTGTGCTTTATTTCAAGCTCCGATTTTGTCTGCTCGTCCGACGCGACAGCCTTTTCTATTATAGCAAGCGCGCGTTCGAAGTCGCGGTTTTCGGCATACTTTTCGGCAAGTTCGCGGTTTTGCCCGTCAAGCTCCGCCATTTCAAGATACTGCGCACATGACAAAGACAACTGCGTGCAGGAGTATGCAAGCTCCGACGCCTTTTTCTTGACGTCGTCCTGAAATTTCTGATACATATCCGTTTTGAAGATTTTTCTGAATATCACAGACCGCTCCTGCGTCGTTGCAAGTATCAGCTTTAAAAAGTCGCCCTGCGCTATCATGGCTATCTGGACAAACTGGTTTTTGTCCAGTCCTATTATGCGCTCTATTTCCTTTGTGACATAGCTTGCCTTTGAAAGGGGAGGGGTGCCGTCGGAATATGTCAGGACTGCGTCTGCAGGACGGGTTGTCATTCCGCCGCCGCGCTTTGGGCGGAGGTATTCGGGGCTTCTTCTTACGGTGTACGTCTTGTCGCGGTATGAAAATTCAAGCTCTACGTATGTCGGCGTGCCGCTTTGGGCGTATTTGCTCCGAAAAAGCGTCGAGTCGTTTCTCACGCCTCCGCTTGCCTGACCGTAAAGGGCGTATGTAATGGCGTCAAATATCGTTGTCTTTCCCGCTCCGGTGTCGCCGGTTATAAGATACACGCCTTTGTCGCCGAGCGTGCTGAGGTCTAAAACCGTCTTGTCGGCATACGGTCCGAAGCCGCATATGGTGAGTTTAAGCGGTCTCATGATTCCTCCTTGTTTTCAGGCATGGGCGGCTGCGCATCCTCGCCGTCCCGCAGCTTTTTCAAAGTGTCTTTTATAATTTGCGTTTGATATTCGTTCGGCAAAACGCTGTTTTGCATCTTGAAAAACTCCGATATAAGCTCCTCCGGACTTTTCATCTTTACTTCCGACGGTATGTCAAGCTGAGCTGTTGTGCGGGTTCTCACGTTGTCGTAGTCGAGCTTTAGAATGTTTGGGTATATGGAGCGGAGCTTTCCTATTGCGTTAGGAACATCGTCTTCGTCGGTGAGGGTTATGTATACGTAGTCGTCAAGCTTTGTGCCCTTGTAGTTTTCAAGCAGCGTAAGCTGAGCATACTCGCCCTTTATGTGCCGCAGGTCGTGAAGGGGAGTAAGCGGCAGACTCTTGACGCTGACGCAGCCCTTTTTCATTACATCGACTATGAGCGCGCACTTGTTGCCGCGTATCTCGGAAAACGAGTATTTCAGGGGCGAGCCGCAGTATCTTATAAATTCCGAACCTGCCCTCTGCGGGGAGTGCAGGTGCCCCAAGGCGACGTAGTCAAACGCCGCAAGCGCATCCGGACCGACGCTGTCTGAGCCGCCTGCGCTCAAGTCCTCCGAATCACTTCTTTGCGAGCCTGCGACAAACTGGTGCGCTATGAGGATGTTTCTCTTTGACGGGTCTACGTTCATGGCTGATATTGCAAAGCGCACCGCCTCGTCTGTCGTTGCCGCCTCGCACTCTTCATGTGCAAACCTCACTGACGACGGCTTGACAAACGGGAGCATGTACACACAAATCTCGCCCTCTTCATCCCGCAAAACAACCGGCTCGTACGCCCCGCCGTACGTTCCCCTAAGGTAAACTCCGGAGTTTTTCATCAGCGATGCGCCGAACTCAAGACGCCTTTGGGAGTCGTGGTTTCCGCTTATTATGAATATTTTTTTGCCGCTGTCGGCAAGCCTAGTTATAAACCTGTCAAACATCGAAACCGCTTCTGCCGGCGGGACGGCGGTGTCGTAAACATCGCCTGCAATTATCACCGCATCTGCATTTTCGCTGTCCGCAATGCCTGCAAGCTCGGACAAAATGTATTCCTGATCCTTAGCAAGCGGCATTTCGGCCAGCCGCTTGCCCAGGTGAAGGTCTGATAGATGTAAAAACCGCATTTTTAACCTCTCACAATGTAAATTACGATATAATTGTACCGCATTGTCATCGGGATTTCAACAATAAGAAAGAGCCCTTTGGCTGATTTGCTCAGCCGTCGGGCCCTTTTTGCTGTATATATGGTTGGTTGTGTTATGCGTCTATGGTGGATATGCTCGGGATGATTTCTTCAAGCACATCCAAAACTATCTTTACGGTGTCCAGTGAGGTGAACATGGTGACTCCGTTCTGAACCGCGCATCTTCTTATAGCTACGCCGTCCTCATAGTGAACGCCCGAAAGTATTGCACGGGTGTTAATGATGTAGCTGACGTATCCTGCGCGAATCGACTGAAGTATCTCGTCGCTGCCCTCGCTGAGCTTTCCTTTGACTCTTGTGCGTATGCCGTGTTTTTTGAGGAAGTTTGCGGTGCCGAGCGTGGCTTCAATGTTGAAACCGAGGTTGTAGAACCTTCTTATGAGCGGCAAAGCCTCCTCCTTGTCCTCGTCGGCTATCGTGACAACTACCGTTCCGTACTCCTTCATCTTTATTCCGGACGCCTGCAGCGCCTTGTAAAGCGCACGGTTGAGCTTGTCGTCATATCCTATAGCCTCACCGGTGGATTTCATCTCCGGCGAGAGGTATGCATCCATTCCCGAGAGCTTCTCAAAGGAGAACGCGGGCGCCTTTACGTACCACCTTGTCTTGTCCTTAGGACGCATTTCGGTTATGCCCTGGCTCTCAAGGCTTTCGCCGAGCATTACCTTTGTCGCAATCTTGACAAGGTTTATGCCTGTCGATTTTGAAAGGAAGGGAACGCTTCTTGAGGCTCTGGGGTTGACCTCTATTACATACACATTGTCATTTGAGTCAACTATGAACTGGATGTTAAACAGTCCGACTATGCCTATGCCTATTCCTAAGCGTGTTGTGTAGTCTGCAATGGTGTCCTTGACCTTCTCGGAGATGGTGAACGGCGGATAAACGCTCATGCTGTCGCCCGAGTGTACGCCCGTTCTCTCTACAAGCTCCATTATTCCGGGTATGAACACCTTCTCGCCGTCGCATATTGCATCGACCTCGACTTCTTTTCCGACAATGTACTTGTCTACAAGCACCGGCTTGTCCTCGTCGATTTCAACGGCGTTCTTGAGGTAGTGGCGGAGCATCTGCTCGTTTGCGACTATCTCCATAGCCCTTCCGCCCAAAACAAACGACGGTCTTACAAGAACAGGGTATCCTATTCTTTCTGCGGCGGCAACTCCGCTCTCTATGTCGGTAACCGCCTCGCCCTTGGGGTTGGGTATGTTGAGCGACTTTATGACTTCGTCAAACGCATCGCGGTTTTCAGCCTTCTCTATTCCCACGCAGTCGGTGCCTATTATCTTGACTCCGCGCCTTGTAAGAGGCTCCGCAAGGTTTACGGCCGTCTGTCCGCCGAGTGTGGCTATTACTCCCTCCGGCTTCTCAAGCTCTATTATGTTCATTACATCCTCTACCGTCAGCGGCTCAAAATAGAGCTTGTCGGCGGTGGTGTAGTCGGTTGAAACGGTTTCGGGGTTGTTGTTTATTACTATGGCCTCGTAACCCGCATCCCTTATTGCGTGTATTGCATGAACGGTGGAGTAGTCAAACTCTACGCCCTGACCTATTCTTATCGGGCCGGAACCTAAGACGATTATCTTTTTCCTGTCTGAAACTATCGACTCGTTTTCGTCCTCGTATGTGGAGTAGAAGTAGGGGACATAGCTTTCAAACTCGCTCGCACAGGTGTCTATCATCTTGTACACCGGGAATATTCCGAGCTTGCGCCTAAGCTCGTACACCTCGTCCTCCGATATTCCCCAAAGCTCGGCTATATACGAATCGGAGAATCCTGACTTCTTGGCCTCGCGCAGCATGTCTATCGAACCCGGGTTTTGCTCAAGCTCCTTTTCAAGGTCAACTATCTTTTTGATCTTGTCGAGGAAGAACATGTCTATCTGGGTTACGTCGCATATTCTCGAATGATCTACGCCCATCCACATGAGCTGAGATATTGCATATATTCTGTCGTCGGTGCCGTCCTTGATGTAGTCTAAGAGCTGGTCAACCGTCATGTGCTCGGAATCAAACTTCGCCATGTGTATGTGGTTCTTGCCGTCCTCAAGAGAGCGTATCGCCTTGAGCAGGCTTTCCTCAAGCGTTCTTCCCACACTCATGACCTCGCCCGTCGCCTTCATCTGGGTGGAGAGGACGTTTGAGGCGGTGGTGAACTTGTCAAACGGGAATCTGGGCATCTTTGTGACGACATAGTCGAGCGTCGGCTCAAAGCATGCGGGCGTGTTGGCAAGCTGAATCTCGTCGAGGTTCATTCCGACTGCTATCTTTGCGGACACTCTTGCTATGGGGTATCCGCTCGCCTTTGATGCAAGCGCGGAAGAGCGTGAAACTCTCGGGTTTACCTCTATTACGTAGTACTTAAACGACTGCGGGTCCAATGCAAACTGCACGTTGCAGCCGCCCTTTACCTTGAGCGCGCGTATTATCTTGAGCGCGCTGTCTCTTAGCATGTGGTACTCTTTGTTTGTGAGGGTCTGGCTGGGCGCTACAACTATCGAGTCGCCGGTGTGTATTCCGACGGGGTCGAGGTTTTCCATGTTACATACCGTTATTGCGGTGTCGTTCGCATCGCGCATAACCTCGTACTCTATCTCCTTGTAGCCCTTTATGCTCTTTTCAACGAGAACCTGATGAACAGGGGAGAGGGCAAGTGCGTTCTTCATCATCTCACGCATCTCGTCCGGATTGTTTGCAAAGCCTCCGCCCGTTCCGCCGAGCGTGAACGCCGGACGAAGGATTACGGGGTAGCCTATCTTCTCCGCCGCCTCAAGCGCTTCCTCAACGCTGTACGTTATCTGAGAGGGGACGACCGGCTCGCCGATTCTTTGGCAAAGCTCCTTGAAAAGCTCTCTGTCCTCTGCCATCTCTATGCTCTCGGCATCGGTCCCCAAAAGCTCTATTTCGCACTCCTTGAGCACGCCTTTCTTGTAAAGCTGCATTGCAAGGTTGAGTCCCGTCTGTCCGCCTATTCCGGGGACGATGGCGTCGGGACGCTCGTAGCGGCATATCCGTGCGACAAACTCAAGCGTCAGCGGCTCCATGTACACCTTGTCCGCTATTGAGGTGTCGGTCATGATGGTGGCGGGGTTTGAGTTTACGAGTATTACCTCGTAGCCCTCTTCCTTCAGCGCAAGACATGCCTGTGTGCCGGCGTAGTCAAACTCTGCCGCCTGGCCTATGACTATAGGACCTGAGCCTATGACAAGAACTTTCTTTATGTCTGTGCGTTTAGGCATTGCTCTTCGCCTCCTTCATTATATCTATGAACTGGCGGAACAGGTATCCGCTGTCCTGCGGTCCCGGAGCGCTCTCCGGATGGTATTGAACGCTGAACACTCTGTCCTCGCGGCAGCGAACGCCTTCGACAGTCTTGTCAAGAAGGTTTATATGCGTTATTTCAAGCGCAGTGCCCTGCACGCTTTCCGGATCAACCGCATAGCTGTGGTTTTGCGATGTTATTTCGATTTTTCCGGTGTCGAGGTTCAAAACGGGATGGTTTCCGCCTCTGTGTCCGAACTTGAGCTTGTATGTCTTTGCTCCGTACGCCAAAGATATTATCTGGTGACCTAAGCATATTCCGAATATCGGGTACTTTCCTCTCAAGCCCCTTACAAGCTCTATTGCGCATCCGACATCCTCCGGGTCGCCGGGACCGTTTGAGAGGAACACTCCGTCAGGCTTCATAAATTCTATCTCCTGCGCGGTGGTGTTGTACGGCACTATTGTCACGTTGCATCCGAGCTTGTTGAGCGAACGGATTATGTTCAGCTTCATTCCGCAGTCCAAAGCCACAACGTTAAACTGCGGGTTTGCTGTCCTTGAGTACCAGCGCTTTTTGCAGCTCACCCTTGAAACCGCGTCCCGCGGAACGGGAGTGCCTGCTATGAGCTTTAGCCCCTCTTCCATCGGTGTAGATATGTCCGTTATAACGGCTCTTCTTGAACCTATATCTCTTATGCTCCTTGTGAGCTTTCTTGTGTCCACGCCGGATATTCCCGGAATTCCGTTCTCGTCCAAAAGCTCCGAAAGAGCCTCTGTACAGCGGAAGTTAGATGGCATGTCGTTATAATCCCTTACGACAAGCGCGCCGATAGACAGGTTCTTGCTCTCGAAATCCTCGTCGGTTATGCCGTAGTTGCCTATAAGAGGATATGTCATAACGACCATCTGATCAGTGTAGGAGGGGTCGGAAACTATCTCCTGATAGCCAACCATCGACGTGTTGAAAACAATCTCCAAAACCTGGTTTCGGGGCTTGCTTCCGAAGCCGTAGCCTAAGTACTCGCTTCCGTCCTCCAAAATAATCTTGCGGTCAAATTCCTTCATGGCATCTGTTCCTTTCGTAAATTATATCGCGTCAGACGCATCAGAACATCTGAACGTATTCCTCTCGCTCTGCTCCGACCGAGACATACTTTACGGGGCAGCCGACCGCTTTTTCTATGAATCTGATGTACTCAAGCGCCGCCTTGGGAAGATCCTCGGGCTTGCGGCATCCCGACACGTCCCCGAATCCGTCCAGATACTCTATAACCGGCTTTGCGCGGTCAAGCCTGTAGCCTGTCGGGAAATCGGTTGTGATTTGCCCGTCTATGTCGTAGGCTACGCACACCGGTATCTTGTCCAGATATGACAAAACGTCCATCTTGGTGAGCGCAATGAAGTCCGCACCCTGAAGTATTACTCCCTCTCTTGAGGCGGGCGCGTCAAACGGGCCTACTCTTCTGGGTCTGCCGGTTGCGGCGCCGTATTCTCCGCCTGCCTTTCTGAGGGCTTCCGCCTCGTCGCCGAACATCTCGACGGTGAACGGTCCTTCGCCCACGCAAGTAGAGTACGCCTTCATTATTCCTATTGTGTTGTCAAGCTTTACGCCGGGGATTCCCGCACCGATTGTTGCGTATCCCGCAAGCGTTGTGGAAGAAGAGGTGTAGGGATATATGCCGAATTCTATATCTCTGAGCGCGCCGAGCTGAGCCTCAAACATTATGCGCTTTCCGCTCTTTGAGGCGTTCCACAGATATTTTGACACGTCGGTCACATACGGCAAAACAACCTCGCCGTACTTTCTCAGCCACGCTATCATGTCCTCTGCCTTTACAGGCTCGTGACCGTAGCCGGTGATTGTGAGGTTCTTCCACTCAACTATGTCCTTGACCTTCTGCTCAAGCACGTCCATGTGGTAAAGGTCGTCCATCCTTATGCCCTTTTTCATGTACTTGTCGGCATAAACGGGAGCGATTCCGCGCCTTGTAGAGCCGAATTTCTTGTCGGCAAGGCGCTCTTCCTCCATGATGTCGAGCATCTTGTGGTAAGGCATGCATATTATCGCTTTGTCGCTTATTTTAAGGTTGTCAGGCGTTATCTTTATGCCCTTTTCGGTGAGAGTTGATATCTCGTTTGTGAGGTGCTCTATGTCTATTACCATGCCGTTGCCCATGACGTTTACCGTCGTCTCACGGAGTATTCCGGAGGGGAGAAGGTTCAAAATAAACTTTCCTCTCTCGTTTATAACCGTGTGGCCGGCGTTGTTTCCGCCCTGGTAGCGGCAGATGATATCATAGTCGCTTGACAGAAGGTCAACCATTCTGCCCTTTCCTTCATCTCCCCAGTTTATTCCTACGATTGCTGTAAGCATAGTTAGTACTTGCCCTTGTAGCCCCTTCGGACCAAAGGCGCTCCTTTCCTGAAATTAGAGCCGGCTCAAAAGTCCGGATGGTTATACGTTTATTACAGTGCTGACCTCGCCCATCTGGTTTTCGGGCTTTGCAAGCTCCTGCCTTACCTGCTCCAAAAACTCCTCGGTCTGCTCCTTTGCGCGTCCCGTAAAGCCGCCTTCGCTTAGTATGCCGGCAAGCTCTTCCTTTGTTATGTTGAATACCGGATCGGCTGCTATTCTGTCGAGCAGGTCGTTGTCTGCGCCGTACTGCTTGATGGCTTTTGCCGCAGCTACCGCATGCGTGCGTATCGCCTCATGCAAAACCTGCCTGTCTCCGCCCTTCTTGACGCAGTACATGAGTATGTTCTCCGTCGCGATGAAGGGAAGCTCCTCCATAAGATGCTTTTGTATTACGTTGGGGTATACGGACATGCCGTTTACAATGTTGATGTAAAGGGTCAGTATGCCGTCTACCGCTAAAAATGCCTCCGGAACGCTTATGCGGCGGTTTGCAGAGTCGTCAAGCGTTCTTTCAAACCACTGCTCGCTTGCCGTCATTGCGGGATTCATCGCATCCGCTATAACGTACCTTGCAAGAGACGCTATTCTTTCGGAGCGCATGGGGTTGCGCTTGTATGCCATTGCGGACGAGCCGACCTGTCCAGATTCAAACGGCTCGTCAACCTCTTTGAGGTGGGACAAAAGCCTTATGTCGTTTGAAAACTTGTGCGCGCTCTGAGCTATGCCGGAAAGAACCGAAAGCGTGAAGTAGTCAACCTTTCTTGAATAGGTCTGTCCGCTGACGGGGTAGGTGTCCTTAAAGCCCATCTTCTGAGCTATGAGGGATTCAAGCTTTTTAACCTTCTCGTGATCGCCGCCGAACAGCTCCAAAAAGCTTGCGCCCGTTCCGGTTGTGCCCTTGCAGCCCAAAAGCTTGAGGTTGCCCAAGACAAAGTCAAGGTGCTCTAAATCGAGCATCAAATCGTGCAGCCAAAGCGTAGCACGCTTGCCGAGTGTGGTGGGCTGAGCAGCCTGGAAGTGCGTGTATGCAAGACAGGGCTGAGCCTTGTACTTGTCGGCAAAGCTGCAAAGGGAGGATATTGCCGCTAAAAGCAGCTTTCTTATCTGCAAAAGCGCACTGCGCTGCTGAATAATATCGGTGTTGTCTCCGACGTAGCAGCTTGTCGCTCCTAAGTGGATTATCGGCTTTGCCTTCGGGCATGCAAGACCGTAGGTGTATATGTGCGCCATTACGTCGTGCCTTACGACCGCCTCGCGCTCCGCCGCGGTCTTATAGTCGATATCGTATATGTGCTCCTTCATCTCGGCGATCTGCTCGTCGCTTATGTCAAGCCCCAGCTCCTTTTCGCTCTCGGCAAGGGCTATCCACAGCTTTCTCCACGTGGAGAACTTGGTATCGTCAGAGAAGATGTGCTGCATTTCCTTGCTTGCGTATCGCTTGCAAAGCGGGTTCTCATATCTGTCCGACATTTTATCTCTCCCTTCAAACTTTTCTTGATTATTCGTTTTCGAGTCTTGACAAAACTTCCTTGTAGCCTTCCATTACGCCGCCCATGTCTCTGCGGAAGCGGTCCTTGTCCATCTTTTCGTTTGTTTTTGCATCCCAAAGACGGCAGGAGTCGGGCGAAATTTCGTCGCAGAGAATAAGCTCTCCGTCAACTCTTCCGAACTCAAGCTTGAAGTCGATGAGCTTGATTCCTGCCTTTGCAAACAGGTCTATCATGAGCTGATCTATCTTGAGGGACATCTCCTTGAGCTGGTCAAGCTCAGCCTGAGTGGCAATTCCCAAAGCGGTTATCTGGCTGTCGTTTATCATGGGGTCGCCAAGCTCGTCGCTCTTGTAGCTGAACTCAACTACGGTGTTCTTGAGCGCCGTGCCCTCGGGAACGCCGTACTTCTTTGAGAAGCTTCCCGCAGCTACGTTTCTGACTATTACCTCGACCATTACAATTTCAGCTTTCTTGACAAGAACGCTTGTCTCGTCAATCACCTTGATTAAGTGTGTCTTTATGCCGTTTGCCATGAGGTACTTGAAGATTATGTTTGAAATCTCGGCGTTGAGCTTGCCTTTTTCGGGCAAGTCCTCTTTTTTAGCACCGTTTCCGGCAGTGGCTGTGTCCTTGTACTTGATGACGCAGGTCTTAGGATCCTCGCCCTCGTAGACGATCTTAGACTTTCCTTCATACAGCATTTTCATTTTAATCAACCAACCTTTACATATATTTTATATAGTATGCGCCGCCGACGTCAATCGGCTATGCATAATCAACAAAGTATCCCGCCGCCCTCGCGGCATAAAAATTTATGTCTCTACACACAACAAGACATAATATCGATTTCTCATATTCCCGTAGAGAAATTAATATTATGCTTGCGTTAAAAATGTTAGTTTGTGCCTTTAAAAGTTTTCGGGTATCTATGGTGTCGCTTCACGTATGCATGTGCTGCCTGCGCTTTCGTGCATCCCATGCGCCCGTCTTAGTTTTTCGCTCTGCCTCCGCACTCGGAACGTGAACGCTCCGAAAGCTTTGCCTCGAATCTGTCCTTTTGCGTGATCTTCGGGACGGCGGTGGGGTAGTTGCCGCTGAAGCATGCATCGCAGAACTTGTCCGAATCAATCAGCGCCGAAAGATCCTCTATCGGCAAAAATCCCAGGCTGTCCGCGCCTATGATCTTTGCTATTTCGTCCACCGTGTGGTGGCATGCTATCAAATTGTCTCTTGAATCTATGTCTGTACCGTAGTAGCACGGGTTCATAAACGGGGGAGCGGATACCCTCATGTGAACCTCGGCTGCCCCTGCCTCGCGAAGAAGCTTGACAATCTGTGCGCTCGTTGTGCCCCTTACGATTGAGTCGTCTATCATCACAACCCTTTTGCCGCGCACCGTTTCACCGATGACGTTCAGCTTTATCTTGACCTTGTTAAGCCTGTCGTCCTGACCGGGGGATATGAAGGTCCTTCCGATGTATTTGTTTTTTATAAATCCTATTCCATACGGTATTTTTGACGCCTGCGCATACCCGAGCGCCGCGTCAAGTCCGGAATCGGGAACGCCTATTACCACATCAGCGTCCACGGGATGCCGCCTTGCAAGTATTTCTCCGGCCTTTCTTCTCGCCGCATGAACAGACACGCCGTTTATGACAGAGTCCGGACGCGCAAAGTAGATGTATTCAAATATGCATATTTTCTCGGGAGCGGTGTTGCAGTGCTCTGTAAAGGAGTGGATACCGTCCTCGTCAAACACGACTATCTCGCCCGGCAGAATGTCCCTTACAAGCTCAGCTCCGACGGCGTTCAAAGCACAGCTCTCCGAAGCTATGATATACGTTCCGTCCGCTGTTTTTCCGTAGCAAAGCGGCCTGAGACCGTACTTGTCACGCACCGCTATGAGCTTTGCCGCGGACATGAGCACGAGCGAGTACGCTCCGTCAAGCCGCAAAACAGCCTTGCTCACGGCAGCCTCTATCGAAGGCGCGGTGAGCCGCTCCTGCGTTATTATATACGCGATGATTTCGGTGTCGCTTGTGGTGTGGAATATTGCTCCCGACATCTCAAGCTCAGAGCGCAGCTCATATGCGTTGCTTATGTTTCCGTTGTGGGCAAGCGCAAGCTTTCCCTTCATGTGGTTGACCTCAATCGGCTGGCAGTTTGTACGGCCGGTTCGTCCCGTTGTGCCGTATCTTACATGACCTACAGCCATTGTTCCCATCGGCAGCTTTGACATGGCGTCGCTTGTAAACACGTCGCTCACAAGCCCCACATCCTTGTGCGAGTAAAATATGCCGTCGTCGCACACTACCATTCCGCAGCTCTCCTGGCCGCGGTGCTGCAAGGCATACAGCCCGTAATACACAAGCCCTGCCACGTTCTTTACAACCGGAGAGTACACTCCGAATACTCCGCACTCCTCATGTATACTGCCGTTCATTGTCTGCCACGCTCCGTTCTGTTTTCTAATGATGCGGCGACAAAGCCCAAAAACAGCGGGTGCGGCTTGTCCGGCCTCGATTTGAACTCGGGATGGAACTGCACGCCGACAAAGAAAGGTCTGTCTGAAAGCTCTACCGTTTCCACAAGCCTTCCGTCCGGAGATGTTCCCGATATGGTCAAGCCCTTTTCGGTGAGTATGTCTCTGAAGTTGTTGTTGAATTCATATCTGTGGCGGTGGCGCTCGTTTATGAGATTGGTTTTGTAGCAGCGCTCCATCGTCGTATTTGGCGCAATTACACAGGGATAACTTCCCAGACGCAAAGTGCCACCCTTATCTATATTATCGCTCTGTCCGGGCATAAAGTCAATAACTTTATTCTTGCATATCTCATCAAATTCGCCTGAATTTGCATCCTTTATTTCCGCAACATTCCTTGTAAACTCTATCACGGCTATCTGCATGCCAAGACAGATGCCAAAATAGGGAACATTATTCTCTCTGGCGTATTTTGCGGCGAGAATCATTCCCTCTATGCCTCTGCCGCCGAAGCCTCCGGGAACGAGTATTCCGTCAAGCGGGCTGAGAATTTCGCGGTAGTTTTCTTCTGTGAGGGTTTCGGAGTCTATCCAGCTTATGTTTACATACGCCTCGAGCGGGTAGCCGGCATGCCTTAACGACTCCGCCACGGAAAGGTATGCGTCGTGAAGCTGAACGTATTTTCCGACAAGTCCGATGTTTACCTCACGGTTTCTGCACTTTATCATGTCGAGCATTTTCATCCAGTCGCGCAGATCCGGCTCAGGCGTTGTTATGCCCAGCTCTCTGCACACTACAGCCGAGAAGGTTTTCTTTTCAAGCATTATCGGCACTTCGTAGAGGTTTGAGAGGGTCATGTTTTCAAACACGCAGTCGGGCTTTACGTTGCAGAACATCGAGATTTTGTTGAATATAGACTCCTCCAAAGGCTCGTCGCAGCGCAAAACTATGATGTCGGGGCTGACTCCCATGCCCTGCAGCTCCTTTGCGGAGTGCTGCGTGGGCTTTGACTTGTGCTCGTCCGAACCGCTCAAAAAAGGCACTAAGGTGACGTGAATAAAGAGGCTGTTTTCCCGTCCTACTTCAAGGGATATCTGCCTCGCCGCCTCGATAAAAGGCTGAGATTCTATGTCGCCTATGGTGCCGCCGATTTCAGTGATGACAATGTCCGCCGACGTTTGCTTGCCGACGCGGTATACAAAGTCCTTAATTTCATTTGTGATGTGTGGTATAACCTGTATCGTAGAGCCTAAGTACTCGCCTCTGCGCTCTTTGTTGAGCACGTTCCAGTACACCTTGCCGGTGGTGAGGTTGGAGTACTTGTTGAGGTTTTCGTCAATGAACCTTTCATAATGTCCCAGGTCAAGGTCTGTTTCCGCGCCGTCGTCGGTGACGTATACCTCGCCGTGCTGATAAGGGCTCATCGTTCCGGGGTCTACATTTATGTACGGGTCGAGCTTTTGAGCGGCAACTTTAAGACCTCTTGCCTTTAAAAGCCTTCCTAAGGATGCTGCGGTTATGCCTTTTCCGAGTCCGGAAACAACGCCTCCGGTTATAAATATGTATTTTGTCTTGTCAACCATTGTTATCGACCGTTTGTTTCGATACGCGGTTCGCTGCCGCGTGAAACATTCCTTTCCTCAAAGTTATGCCAAATAAAGCAGCGCTGTCAAACACGCCGGCGTCTGTAGCCCATGCGCCTACGCGCTGCATTCGTTTATTATTTCCTCGGCAATAGCCTTTTTTGTCATGCATCTGTCCATTGCCTGCTTTTCAATATATCTGTGCGCCTGTGTTTCGGTCAGATTTTTCTCCGATATCAAAAGAAGCTTTGCACGGTTTACTATCCTTATCTCGGACATCTTTTCTTCAAACGTCGCAGCCTTTTTCTCCATCATCCTAAGCCGCTCCCTTGTTCCGCACAGCAGCTGCATCGACTGCAATATAAACTGCGCGGAGGCGGGCTTTGATATGGTGAAAATACCCATAGGAGTGAGGCGCGCGCTGATGTCCTCGTAATGCTCGGCTTTTACAAGCAGCATAACACCCGCGCCGCTCTGTCCGCAGACGTCGGATGCAAGCCTTGTGCCGAATTCGTCCGGAAGGGGAGAGTTAATCATAACTATGTCGAAGCTGCGTTCGAGCATGATTCTGTGGGCCTCTCCCGCGTCGCAAACCACAATCACGGGATTGTAGCGGTTTTTGGGGAGAAGCTTTTGAATTGTCTCATTGAATTTTTCGGAGGCTGATACCACCAGCACGCCGTAAATTCGCTCCATTAGCTCCATTATGATTTACTCCTTATCGCGTTATTAGCGGTTGCAGTAGCACGAAATAATGCCTTCGGGAAGATATTTGCGTATAAATTCGCTGTTTGACGCGCATTCCGATGCAAGCGTTAAGCTCCTCGGCAGAAGCTTGAATCCGCTTAAATCCAGCGCCGATGCGGTCTGCATGTTTATGTTGCATGCCGGCGGAAGGGCAAGACCTCTTTGCATGCCCTCTATTCCCGCGTTAATCAAAAGCGAAAATGCAAGATACGGGTTGCACATGGGGTCAGGGGAGCGAAGCTCCGCACGCCTGTTTCCTCCCGAAACCGGTATTGCGGGGATTCTCACGAGCTGAGAACGGTTTTCGTTCGTCCAGCTCACATACTTAGGAGCCTTGTACGTTCCGAAACGGCGGTACGACGCCTCGGCAGGGTTTAAAAATACCGTCATGTCGCAGATGTACTCAAGTATTCCCGCCAGAACCGGCGCAAGTATGTCCTCGCCGTCATGGCTTGCCGATATGTTTATGTGCATTCCGTTTCCCGCGTCGTTTTCAAGCGGCTTGGGGGAGAAGTCTGCATACAAGCCGTACCTCGCGGCAACCGTGCTTACAACAGTGCAAAACGTCACCGAATTGTCCGCGGCGCTCAAAGGCTCGGAGTACCTGAACGCTATCTTGTTCTGACCCGGGCCTTCAACGTGGTGGGAGCTTTCGGGGCGTATGCCCATCTGCTCAAGGGTGAGGCATATCTCTCTTCTGACGTTTTCACCCTTGTCGTCGGGGGCGATGTCCATGTATCCCGCTCTGTCATACGGTGTGGATGTCGGCTCGCCGTCCGCGTCCCTCTTGAACAGATAAAACTCCGTTTCCGGTCCAAATTCAAAATTATATCCTAACTTCTCTGCTTTTTCAACAGTGTTTTTTAAAAGATTTCTCGTGTCCGCACTGCAATGCGAGCCGTCGGGGTTGTTTATGTCGCAGAACATTCTCACAACCCTTCCGTGCTCAGGTCTCCACGGCAGCACGGCTATGTTCGACGGATCGGGCGTCAAAAACAAGTCGGAATGAGACTCGCCGCCGAATCCCTCTATTGCTGAGGCGTCTATGGCTATACCGCGCTCAAACGCCTTCGGCATCTCGCTCGGCATGACGGAGATGTTTTTTTGCTTGCCGAACACGTCGCAAAAGGTAAGCCTGATAAATTTTACGTCCTCTTCTTCAAGGTATTGCATGATCTCGTCAGGTGTGTAGCTCATTTTTAATTTCGCCGTCGAAAATATCGAGGCTTTCCTCCTGTTCTCGTTTTATTATAAATCTGCGCATATTTTGATTACTTACAGCTTAGTAGCTTAGTTCTGAACAAGACGCAGTCTAGTTCTGAACAAGACGAAGTCTAGTTCTGAACATACATCTGCTTGTATGGATTTTTGCTGTCCGGAGTGATGACGGTAAAGCTCTTTGAAAGCAGCGCCTTTTCATCTGCGCCAAAAAGCTCGCAGTAGCGCTTGATATATGGCGTTGCCTGCTCCATGTCGCTTTGATCCGCAACTCTTGCCGATACCTGCTTGGGCAGCTTCAGCTTAGACGGATCGGTTCGCAAAAACACCTTTCCGCCGTGCATGCCTGTGCAGGGGAAATTGCCGACTATCGGCCTGTTGTCGTCGTTTAAGCCCAAAACGATTATTATTCCGCCAGCCTGATACTCGCCCAAAAAGCTTCCCGCACGTCCGCCTATTACTATTACCGGCTTCTTGTCCTTGTATTCCTTCATGTGTATGCCTGCGCGGTAACCGGCGTTTTTCTCGACGTAAATCTGTCCGCCTCTCATGGCGTATCCGACAGCGTCGCCGACAGTTCCTCGGATGACTATGCTGCCGTCGTTCATCGTATCGCCCACGGCGTCCTGCGCGTTTGCACTTGTGGTTATGTTTGCGCCGTTTAAGTATGCGCCCATGGCGTTGCCGGGAATTCCTTCAATCTCTATTGATTTATCCGACATTCCAGCGCCGATAAATCTCTGTCCCAAACATCCGGTGATTTTCACCGTGCCCACGGATGCTCTGATTTTTTCGTTCAGCTCGGCGTATCCGAGTCCGCTCGCATCTATAACCATATTCTATACTACACCTCCAAGCTTCTGTTTGCAATAGTCTTTACCGAATAAATATAGGTTCGGCATTTTCTTCAGGGCGTCAAACTCCACCGTGTCGAGCGGAATTTGATTTCTTATCATGTTTGTGTATATTCCCGCACGGTCTGTGCATCCGATAAGTTCAAAGCCGATAAGCTTGTTGTCCTTTGTAAACAGCCTCTTGAGCGTGCCGGCGGTTCTCTCTTCATACATGTCTCCCGCAAAGCATCCCGCCGTCATGACGTGCAGACCGAAAAATCCGATTGAGTTCATCGGCATTGCGTTTGAAAAGCTGCTGTCTCCGCCTGCCATGTTTTCTCCCGCGCACCTGCCCTGCATGTATGCGTTGGGCATTATCGCCATGACCTTGACGGCTCCCGAGGTTATGTCGTACGCCTGAGTGCAGTCGCCTGCGGCGTATATGTCACTCACTGTCGTCATAAGCCTGTCGTTTACCGTTATGCCTCTTGAGCACTCGCAGCCGGCATCCTTTGCTATGCCTATATTTGCCCTGACGCCGACAGCCATGACCAAAACGTCAAAGTAAACACGCTCGCCGCTCGCCATCAGCGCGCATCCGTCCTCAAAGCTCTTTGCGGTGTCGTTTAAAAGAAATCTTATTCCGTGCTCCTCAAGTTTCTTTTGAACCATGGCCGCTCCGTCGGTGTCAAGTATGCTCGACAAAACCCTGTCCGCAAGGTCGCACACGGTTATGGAGCCTGCCCTTGCGCAAATTCCCTCTGCGCACTTCAGCCCTATGAGTCCCGCGCCGACTATGAGCACCCTTGACTGCGGTGTGAGCACATGCTCAAGCGACAGGGCGTCGTCAATAGTCATAAAGCTGAACTTGTTCTTCACGCTCTCAAGCCCTTCAACGGGAGGGACAAACGGCGATGAGCCTGTAGCTATGCAAAGCTTGTCGTAGGGTATTTCCGCTCCGCCCGAAAGCGAAACGGTCTTTTTAGCGGGGTCTATCGACGTGGCTTCCTGTCCGTAGACAACCTCGCAGCCGTTTTCTCATAAAAGTCCTCGGGGCGATAGTTCATCTTTTCTATAGTCGTCTTGCCTTCAAGATAGTAGGATATGAGGGGACGGCAGTATACCGGTCTGTTTTCCGCGGAAATGACGGTTATCTTCGACTCGCTGTCTGCGCTCCTTATTCCCTCTATGCATCCCGCGGCGGCTGTTCCGTTTCCGATGATGACATAGTTTTTCATCTTATCACCTCTCCTCATATACTATCGCGTTGTTCGGGCATCCCGCTACGCATGCGGGCGAGCCGCAGCTGTTCTTTAAACAAAGCTCGCACTTTTGAACCGCGCCGGTTTCGTCCTGCGAAATAGCTCCGTAAGGGCAGACCAGGACGCATGTCAGGCAGCCTATGCACTTGTTTTTGTCTATGCTGACCATGCCATCCTCAGACTTTGACAGCGCTCCCGATATGCAGCTGCGCACGCATATCGGGTCGGTGCAGTGCCTGCACGAGACGGCGTACGTTATCTTGTCGTCGCCCTCGACTTTTATCCTCGGGTATATGTCTTTGCCCTTGAGCGCTTTAACCATATCGTCGCAGCCGGAGTTTGCGAAAGCGCAGTTGTATTCGCAAAGATGACAGCCAAGACACCATTTTTCGTTAACAAATACTCTTTTCATTCTCCCGCGTGTGAGATACCGAGAATCTCAAGCTCCTTTTCCGTAAGACTTACACCGCGCAGCATAAGTCGGTTTCCGCGCAGTGCTTCAATTGAGTTAATGCCCATTCCGCCCATAAGCTCCATTATCTCATGCCGCCATGCGCTCATGAGGTTTACAAGGCGTTTGCTGCCTATGTCGGGGTTCAGCCTCTTGACAAGCTCCGGACGCTGTGTCGCTATGCCCCAGTTGCATTTTCCCGTCTGGCAGGTTCTGCACAGGTGGCATCCCAGCGCCAAAAGCGCCGCCGTGGCGATGTAGCATGCGTCCGCGCCGAGCGCAACGGCCTTTACAACGTCTGCGGAAGAGCGAATGCTTCCGCCGACCACGAGGGATACGTTGTTTCTTATTCCCTCGTCCCTCAGCCTTTTGTCCACGGCTGCCAGCGCAAGCTCTATCGGTATTCCCACGTTGTCGCGTATTCTCGTCGGAGCCGCTCCGGTTCCGCCTCTGAAACCGTCTATGGCAATGATGTCCGCTCCGCTTCTTGCAATTCCGCTTGCAATCGCCGCAATGTTGTGAACCGCCGCAACCTTTACTATTACGGGCTTTTTGTATCTCGTCGCCTCCTTGAGCGAGAACACAAGCTGCCTCAAATCCTCTATTGAATAAATGTCGTGGTGCGGGGCAGGGGATATTGCATCTGAGCCTTCAGGTATCATCCTCGTCCTCGACACGTCTCCCACGATTTTCGCTCCGGGCAGATGTCCGCCTATTCCGGGCTTTGCGCCCTGACCCATCTTGATTTCGATTGCTGCGCCGGCGTTGAGGTAGTCCTCATACACTCCGAAACGTCCCGACGCCACCTGCACAATGGTGTTTTCACCGTAGCAGTAAAAGTCCTCGTGCAGTCCGCCTTCACCGGTGTTGTAGTAGATGCCCAGCTCCTTTGCCGCACGCGCCAGACTCTCATGGGCGTTGTAGCTTATAGAGCCGTAGCTCATCGCGGAAAACATGACCGGCATGGACAGCTCAAGCTGAGGGGGGATGTCGGTTTTTAAGCTTCCGTCGGGGTTGCGCTTCGGCTCTGACGGCTTCTTGCCTAAGAACACCCTCGTCTCCATAGGCTCTCTGAGCGGGTCTATCGGCGGATTTGTAACCTGCGATGCGTTTATTAAAATCTTGTCCCAGTAAACGGGCATCGGCTTTGGATTGCCCATGGATGAGAGCAAAACTCCGCCGCTTCCCGCCTGCTTGTATATCTCGTTTATCGTGTCCTGCTGCCAGTTCGCATTTTCTCTGAGCGCACAGTCCGTTTTGACTATCTTGAGCGCACGCGTGGGGCAGAGCGAAACGCATCTTTGGCAGTCTACGCACTTTGATTCGTCGCTTATCATTGACTTTGTTTCGGGGTCATAGCGGTGAACCTCGTTTGCACACTGCCTTTCGCATACGCGGCAGGCTATGCACCGGTTGGGGTTTCTTATGACCTCAAACTCGGGGTATATGTATGAGATCGACATATCAATACGCGCCCTCCTTTACCTTTACTATTACCGGCTCTCCTCCGGCAGGAGCATAAATGTTTTCGGCGTCAGGCTCCATAACCCTTATCGCCGCTTCCTCGCTCGCGATGTAGACCATGTCGTCTTTGTCCGCAACCACCATTGAGCGCAGCTTCAAGCGGTCGTTTAACGCCATCAGACCGCCCTCAAAGCCCAAAATTATCGAGAAGGGTCCGGTTATCAAAAGGCTCGGGTAAACCGTCCTCAGGTAGCTTAAAATGCTCTTTTCCGGCTCCGGTCTTGAATCGATTGTAGACCAGAACGGCGCGGCAATTACCGACGCCGTCTCCTTGAGCGTCAGTCCCTGCCTGCGTATAAGATAATCCGCTATGTAGGTTATTACCTCGGTGTCGGTTTGAAGGGTGCATTTGTACCCGAACATCTCTATAAAGCGCCTGTTTGCGTCGTAGGATGATATTTCGCCGTTGTGGACTATGGAATAGTCAAGCAGAGCAAACGGGTGAGCGCCGCCCCACCAGCCGGGCGTGTTTGTGGGATATCTTCCGTGGGCTGTCCAGCAGTAGCCCTCGTATTCCTCCAGCCTGTAGAACCTTCCTACGTCCTCAGGGAATCCCACCGCTTTAAACACGCCCATGTTCTTTCCGCTTGAAAAGACATACGCGCCGTCTATCTGTGTGTTTATCTTCATGACCATCCTTGCCACGTACTCTTTTTCGTCAAGCTGAAGCCTTGAAAGCACCGATCCCAGCGGAGCTACAAAGTACCTCCATATGAGCGGAACGTTAGTTATCTGCGGGATCTTCCTTATAGGTATGTTCTCCGCCTTGACGATCTCAAAACCGTCCTTTAAAAATGTCTCGCACGCTATTCTGTCTGCATTGTCGTTGTAGAAAATGTGAAATGCATAGAACTCTTTGTACTCAGGATATATTCCGTACGCCGCAAAGCCGCCTCCCAAACCGTTTGAACGGTCGTGCATGGGGACCATGCTCTGCATGATTTTTTCACCGTTTACCCGTCTGCCTTCCTTTGATATCATGGCTGATATTGCGCAGCCGGACGGTATCCTGACCTGCCCCTCCAAGAGCATAACTCATCGTCCTTTCCGTAAAAGGTATAAAAGAAAAGGCGTTCACCATACACAGACAGTTGTCCTGTATGAATGAACGCCTTTGCTCATCAATGCTTGAATTATACCATTGCAGCGGCGCTCTGTCAAGCACTCGCGCGACAAAATGCGCGGCCGTCCCGACGATAAAATTTAGTTATTTTTACCCGAAAAAATTTTTTAAGAGGGTGTTGACTTTTTAGCGGGGCAATGATATACTAAGCTAAACCGTTGAAGAAGAGAAGTAGGTTTCATAAGCGTACTGCAGAGAGCCGCAGGCGGTGTGATTGCGGCGTATGACCTGATTCCGAATGGACTTCCGAGGGCGACCGGAAAGGCAGCGATATAATTTGCTGCGGAGTATGGAAGACGGAGCGGCTTTCCGTTAACAGAGCACTCGTATATGCGTTTTGCAAAGCAAGACCGCAGGTACGTAAGAGAGGGCGATATATCGCCAAGCAGGGTGGCACCGCAGGATTCTCCTGTCCCGGCAATGAAATTATTGTAGGGACGGGTTTTTTATTTGTATTTATATTTAACCCGACCTACACGCCAAATAACCGAAAGGAGACACGAACATGTCAAACGAAAAAATCCCCTACAAAATCTATCTTGAAGAAAGCGAGATGCCCAAGACCTGGTACAATCTTCGCGCAGACATGAAGGAAAAGCCGGCGCCGCTTCTCAATCCGGCGACAAACAAACCCATGACAGCCGAGGAGCTGTCGGTGGTATTTTGTGAGGAGCTTGTCAAGCAGGAGCTTGACAACGACACAAGGTACTATGAAATCCCTCAGGAGATAATTGATTTTTATAAGATGTATCGACCTTCTCCGCTCGTAAGGGCGTACTGCCTTGAAAAGAAGCTCGGCACACCTGCCAAGATATACTATAAGTTTGAGGGCAACAACACCAGCGGAAGCCATAAGCTCAACTCTGCAATCGCTCAGGCGTATTATGCAAAGAACCAGGGCCTCAAGGGCGTCACCACAGAGACCGGAGCCGGTCAGTGGGGAACCGCACTTTCGATGGCTTGTGCGTATTTGGGACTTGACTGCAAGGTTTACATGGTAAAGTGCTCTTATGAGCAAAAGCCCTTCAGACGTGAGGTCATGAAAGTTTACGGCGCATCCGTAACTCCTTCTCCCTCTACGGAGACCAAGGTCGGACGTGAAATTTTAAAGGAACACCCCGGAACTACGGGAAGCTTAGGCTGCGCAATATCCGAAGCAGTTGAAAAGGCAACCGAAACACCCGGATACCGCTATGTTTTGGGAAGCGTTCTGAACCAGGTCATGCTCCACCAGTCCGTAATAGGACTTGAGTCAAAGATAGCGCTTGATAAGTACGGCGTAAAGCCCGATATTATAATAGGATGCGCCGGCGGAGGATCAAACCTCGGCGGACTCATCGCTCCGTTCATGGGCGAAAAGCTCAGAGGCGAGGCTGATTACGATATCGTCGCCGTAGAGCCTGCATCCTGCCCCAGCTTCACAAGAGGAACGTATGCATACGACTTCTGCGACACCGGAATGGTTTGCCCGCTTGCAAAGATGTACACTCTCGGCTCGGGATTCATGCCCGCCGCAAACCACGCGGGAGGCCTCAGATACCACGGCATGAGCCCTGTTCTTTCTAAGCTTTACCACGACGGCTACATGAGAGCGGTTTCCGTTCCTCAGACCGAAGTATTTGCTGCGGCAGAGCAGTTTGCAAGGGTAGAGGGCATTCTTCCCGCTCCCGAGAGCAGCCACGCAATAAAGGTTGCAATCGACGAGGCACTCAAGTGCAAGGAAACCGGCGAGGAAAAAACAATTCTATTTGGTCTCACCGGAACCGGATACTTTGATATGGTTGCGTATGAGAGCTATCACGACGGAAAGATGACCGACTACATCCCCACCGATGAGGAAATTGCGCAAAATATCAAAAAGCTCCCCAAGGTAGACGAATAATTTTTGTGCAAAAAATGTGCTGCTCAAGCCTTGACAGCAGGGATTGACGGTAGTATAATCATCACATAAGGCAAAGGCGTCTTAGAGAACACACGAATCTCTAAGACGCTTTATTTTTTTACCGCCTTATAGGCGCTTTATGCTTTTCGGCAATGTATCACACACCTGCGCTGAAAGTCGGGCACACATAAAAATACTTGTTTATATTCGGGCAATGACGTCTGAGCTAAGATAAGCTAAGGCGCATTGTCCGTTTTTTTATTTACGAAAAGGAGAGTTGGTTATGAGCAGTTCAAAGGTTTCTGAGATCTTCGGCACTAAAGTGTTTGATGACAGAGTGATGAAGGCAAATCTCCCTCCGGAAATTTACAGGTCATTAAAAAAGACTATTGACGAGGGTGCGAGACTTGATTTACACGTTGCGGACGCAGTTGCCGCCGCCATGAAGGATTGGGCAATCGCCAACGGCGCGACCCATTTCACTCACTGGTTCCAGCCGCTTACCGGCATCACCGCGGAGAAGCATGACGCATTTATTTCTCCCGCACCGGACGGCAGGGTGATTATGGAGTTTTCCGGCAAGGAGCTTATAAAGGGCGAGCCGGATGCCTCGAGCTTCCCCTCCGGAGGATTAAGAGCTACGTTTGAGGCAAGAGGATACACGGCATGGGATCCCACGTCCTATGCGTTCATAAAGGACAGCACGCTTTGCATACCCACAGCGTTCTGCTCCTACGGCGGAGAGGCTCTTGACAAGAAGACCCCGCTGCTCCGCTCCATGGAGGCGCTCAATAAGCAGGCGCTCAGAATACTCAAGCTCTTCGGAAACGACACCGTCAAGTGCGTGAGAACTTCCGTGGGACCCGAGCAGGAATACTTCCTCGTTCCCAAGGAGCTTTATGAGAAGAGAAAAGACCTCGTCTTTACCGGAAGAACGCTTTTCGGTGCAAAGCCGCCAAAGGGACAGGAGCTTGACGACCACTACTTCGGAGCAATCAAGCCCAGAGTCGCGGAGTACATGAAGGACCTCAACGAAGAGCTGTGGAAGCTCGGTATCCTCGCCAAGACACAGCACAACGAGGTTGCACCGTCTCAGCACGAGCTTGCGCCGATATACTCCACCACAAACATCGCAACAGACCACAACCAGCTCACCATGGAAATGATGCAAAAGGTCGCCGCAAGACACGGACTTGTCTGCCTGCTCCATGAGAAGCCCTTCGCAGGAGTGAACGGAAGCGGAAAGCACAACAACTGGTCCATCTCAACCGACACCGGCGTAAACCTTTTGACTCCCGGCGAAACTCCTTACGAGAACGCACAGTTTTTGCTCTTCCTTTGCGCTGTAATCAAGGCTGTGGACGACTATCAGGATCTTTTGAGACTTTCAGTCGCTACGGCGGGCAACGACCACAGATTGGGCGCTAACGAGGCGCCTCCGGCAGTCGTATCCATGTTCTTGGGCGATGAGCTGACCGCTGTTTTGGACGCCATCGAAAACGATACCCCCTATAACGGAGCGGAAAAGACGGTCATGAAGCTCGGCGTGCATGTTTTGCCGAGATTCACACGAGATACCACAGACCGCAACCGCACATCTCCCTTCGCATTTACCGGCAACAAGTTCGAGTTCAGAATGCTCGGCTCATCAAACTCCATCGCCTGCGCAAACATCATGCTCAACGCTGCTGTTGCAGAGTCGCTGAAGATATATGCGGACAGACTTGAGGGAGCAGAGGACTTTGAATCGGCACTTCATGCGATGATCAAAAAGACCATCAAGGATCACAAGAGAATCATCTTCAACGGCAACGGCTACGATGACGCATGGATAAAGGAAGCTACCGAGGTAAGGGGACTTCTCAACCTCAAGACTACACCTGACTGCATGCCGAGGCTGCTCGACAAGAAGAATGTAGATATGCTCACATCTCACAAGGTGTTCTCCGTTGCCGAGCTTCACTCAAGATGCGAGATAATGCTCGACAACTACTGCAAGTCGGTAAACATCGAGGCAAACACAATGGTCGATATGGCGAGAAAGCAGATAATGCCCGCGATCGAGGCATACGTATCAGACCTCGCAAAGGCTTGCACAAGAAAGCTTGCGGTTTCCGACAAGATAAGCATCAAGACCGAAAAAGGACTTATTGAAAAGCTCTCCGCCCTCACCGATAAGATCGACGAGGCAACCGAGGCGCTTGAGGAGGCAATCGCATCCTACAAGAAGATCACAGATGTGACCGAGGCGTCATACCGCATCAGGGACGACATACTTCCCAAGATGGATGCGCTAAGAGCGCCCTGCGACGAGGCGGAGACCCTCACCGCGGAAAAATACTGGCCCTTCCCGACCTACGACAAGCTGTTGTTCGGGGTGTAATAAACAAAGGGGAAAGAAAGGAATGATTCACTATGCAATTTGACTTAGTCGATACGCTATGGGTGTTCCTGTGTGCAATACTGGTGTTCTTTATGAACCTGGGCTTTGCAACAGTCGAAGCGGGATTTGCCCGTTCCAAAAACACAGTCAACATCCTGTCAAAGAACTTTATTGTCTTTGCAGTTTCATCTCTTGGCTTCATGCTTTTGGGCTGGGGTCTGATGTTCGGAGGAGACAACCCGATAGTAGGAACGGAAAACCTGTGGATTTTGGGCGGAACAGACCTGTCTGTTTATGACGACACCCTCACATCAAGCGTTCCGTTCTGGGGCAAATTCTTCTTCCAGCTTGTTTTCTGCGGAACGGCTGCCACGATAGTTTCCGGAGCCGTTGCGGAAAGAGTAAAGTACATATCATTTATCATTTTCTCGTTCGTGCTGACACTTCTCATCTATCCAATAGTCGGTCACTGGATATGGGGCGGAGGATGGCTTGCTGACCTTGGATTCCAGGACTTCGCCGGTGATACCGCCGTCCACTCCGTAGGAGGTTGGGCTGCACTCGCAGGAGCGATGCTCTTAGGTCCTCGTATAGGAAAGTATGATAAGAACAAACGTCCGCGCGCTATTCCCGGTCACAGCATGTCGCTTGCCGTCATAGGATTGTTCGTATTGTGGCTCGGCTGGTTCGGATTCAACCCTGGCTCGACAATGAGCTTCCAGAACCCGTCTGACGTAATGCACATACTCATGACGACCAACAGCTCTGCTATCGCCGCCGTAATGACGTCAACCATAACGGCGTGGATATTCATAGGCAAGCCTGACCTCGGCATGACGATAAACGGATGCCTTGCAGGTCTTGTAGGAGTAACCGCAAGCTGTGCGTATGTAACCGTAGGCGCATCGCTCCTGATAGGCGCAATCGCCGGAATAATCGTTGTCTTTGCCGTAATGTTCTTTGACCGCATAGGCATAGACGACCCCGTGGGCGCTACATCAGTTCACCTTTGCTGCGGAGTGTTCGGAACAATATGCGTAGGACTCTTCGCAAAGGAAGGCGTTACATCCCTCTCCACTAAAAACGGACTGTTCTACGGCGGAGGATTCGGACTCTTGGGAGTACAGCTGCTTGGCATAGTTGCTGTCGGAGCATTCGTGTTTGCAGCTTCAATGCTCGTTTGGTTCGTCCTTAAAAAGACCGTCGGCATACGCGTTCCCGCCGAAGAGGAAATCGCCGGACTGGATATCGGAGAGCACGGCAACCGCGCTTATCCCGACTTTGCACCTGCCGTTGACAGCGTTGACTACAGCGCCGTTGATACTCTTGCAGTCGCCGCACCTGCGACCGCCGAGGCAACTGCCACTGTAGAAGAGGCTGTTTCGGTAGCTCATGAGACGGTTAAGAAGGTAGTCGAGCATGCCGATGGCGCACCTAAGTTCACAAAGATCGAAATCATCTGCAAGGAGTCCCGCTTTGAGGCGCTCAAGAACGCAATGAGCGGACTCGGAATCACTGGAATGACTGTTACCCACGTCTTAGGCTGCGGCCAGCAAAAGGGCAAGCCCGAGTACTACCGCGGCGCAGAGGTTGAGGCAACGCTCCTTCCTAAGATTCAGCTCGATATCGTTGTGAGCAAGGTACCTGTCAGAACGGTAATAGAGACGGCTAAGAAGGTATTGTACACCGGTCATATCGGAGACGGAAAGATCTTTGTATACGATGTCGAAAACGTCGTAAAGGTCAGAACCGGCGAAGAAGGCTACGCCGCTCTTCAGGATGTAGAGTAAGCTCATCCGAAAAAACATCATGTGCAGTCGGTGCAGGCGTTTTCAGGGCGCCTGCACCGATTGGGATACGGAGATAAATATGTGTTCTATAATGGGATATCTGAAGAGCGGCGCCGACCTTGCCCTCTTCAAGAAGGGCTTTGAGAGGACTGTATCAAGAGGTCCCGACGATTCGAGAATTGTTGACACAGGCTGTGGACTGCTCGGATTTCACAGGCTCGCAATAATGGATTTGACGCCTAAGGGCATGCAGCCGTTTGAAAGGGATAAAAGCTGCCTCGTGTGCAACGGGGAAATATATAACTTTAAAGAGCTTGAGAGCAAAATGCGCGCGGAGGGCTATGAGTTTTCAACCGGCTCCGACTGTGAGGTTTTGCTGCCGATGTACAAAGAATACGGCGAAAAGATGTTTGAGCAGCTCGACGCCGAGTTTGCATTGATAATATTCGACGCCGAAAACGGCGAATTCATAGCCGCCCGCGATCCGATAGGCATACGCCCGCTTTACTACGGCTGCGACGAAAAAGGCGCGATGATAATGGCAAGCGAGCCGAAAAACCTTGAGGGGCTTGTGGATAAAATCATGCCCTTCCCGCCCGGACACTACTATAAGGGCGGAAAGTTCGTAAAATACTGCGACCTGTCCGAGGTGAAAAGCGTTATACATGACGACCTCGAAACGGTGTGCAAAAACATCCGTGAAAAGCTTGTAAAGGGCGTTGAAAAGAGATTGGTTGCAGACGCAAAGGTTGGCTTTTTGCTTTCCGGCGGCCTTGATTCATCCCTCGTGTGCGCAATAGCACAAAGGGAGTCCGATAAGCCTATACGCACCTTCGCAATAGGCATGAGCGGGGACGCCATAGACCTCAAGTATGCAAAAGAAGTTGCGGACTACATAGGCAGCGACCACACTGAAGTCATAATGACCAAGGACGACGTTCTGTCGTCGCTTGAGCAGGTTATAAAAATCCTCGGCACGTTTGATATAACAACCATACGCGCGAGCATGGGAATGTATCTTTTGTGCAAGTGGATACATGAAAACACCGACATCCGCGTGCTCCTCACGGGAGAAATATCCGATGAGCTTTTCGGATATAAGTACACCGATTTCGCACCTGACGCCGAGGCGTTTCAGGAGGAATCGCAAAAGCGCATAAGAGAGTTGAACATGTATGACGTTTTGCGCGCCGACAGATGCATATCGGTAAACTCGCTTGAGGCAAGGGTTCCGTTCGGAGACATAGATTTTGTTAAATACGTCATGGCAGTTGATCCGGAGAAAAAGATTAACGTCTACAATAAGGGCAAGTACCTTTTAAGACACGCTTTTGAAGGGGACTACCTGCCTAAGGATATACTCTGGCGTGAAAAGGCGGCGTTTTCGGATGCCGTGGGACATTCCATGGTCGATTATCTCAAGGAGTACGCCGAGACCCTTTATACCGATGAAGAGTATGAGAAAAAGCGCACAAAGTATACCCACTGCATGCCGTTTACAAAGGAATCGCTTTTGTATCGTGAGATATTTGAGAAGTATTACCCCTCTCAGTCTCAGATGATAGTCGATTTCTGGATGCCGAATAAGAGCTGGAAGGGCTGCGACGTAAACGACCCTTCCGCAAGAGTGCTTTCTAATTACGGCGAAAGCGGAGTGTAAACGACACTTTCGACTGATAGCACGCCTGAAGGCACACTTTCGCCCGGGAGCCGGGCAGCATTTCATTTGCACCGTCTTAGCTTTGAGGGCGTGGCGCACGGCCGGCAGCACGCAAATTATGCACGGCATAAACCCGCCGCGTCTTTATAGCGCAAACATCACTCGGACGGCGGAACATATCATCTCGCACCGATATTACCGGCGTCCGTTTAGATATAAAAAATCCTCATGAGCCGACCGGCTTATGAGGATTTATTTTTTAAGTGAAGGATGTTGACTATGAAGCGTTGGACAACTGCGTCGTTTCCGGCGATGCTGTTGTCTGTGGAGCAGCTGTCACGCTTTCTTCGGCGGCAGTCGTCTGCTCCGGCTGTTCTTCGATAATCTCAAAGCTTGTAAACGTTATCTTCATTCCGCTGTCCCCTAAGTCCAAAGAAAGGGGAATTCCGTTTTTGTCTAACGTGATGGAGTAGGTCATGCCGTCTGCGTTTCCGGATGCAAAGTTGTTTGACTCTCCCTCTACAACGTCAAGCGTAAGCGGCGCAAGCCTGTCAAAGGATTTTACCGCAATCGACACCACCGAGCCGACAGGGAACTTTGACGTGTCAAACATAAAATGCAAGCCCTTAAAGGAGATTTCGGTGTCGTCGCCGTTTATGGTGAACACAAGACCTTTTACTGCCTCCGGAGCTGTCAGCTCAACCTCCCACCAGCCGTCCGCATATCTCGACATTGCCGTTTCATAAGTCGTGTCGTCAAAGTCTATCGCCGCAGTGCAGCTAAAGCACTTTGGAAGGGTTCGCTCATCGGAGGCCTTAGGAGAGCATCCGCATAGAACGACTGCGGCGAGCGATAACACTAATGCTGTACGGATTACAAATGATATTTTCTTCAATCAACTCAAGCCCTTTCAAATTTCTTGAAAAGCTTTGGAAGGCAGCTGAGTATGTCCCTTGCAAGCATACCTGTTGTGCTAAGCTCTGCCGAGACTTCTTCACACGCCATGCCCAGTATCACGGGAGAAAGCCTTGCCGCATCGCAGACTTTAAGACCCTGCGCCGCAAACGACGCCGTAAGCCCCGCGAGCATATCGCCGCTGCCGCCCTTTGCAAGTCCGTCATTTCCGAACATCATGACATAGCCTGAGCTGCCTGATACGGCTATCGTGGCGGATGATTTTGCAACCACAACAGCGCCAAGCTCCTGCGACAGCCTTTTTGCAATGCGGTATCTGTCCGCTATCGCCTCGCCTGTGCTCACGCCGGCAAGCCTTGCAAGCTCCGCCGGATGTGGCGTGAATATCAGCTCTGCGCCGCTTGTACTCTCTGTCCTCGCTTTTCTAAACCATTGTATGCAGCCGCTGACAAGGTTTATTCCGTCTGCGTCTATAATTACGGGACATGCGGCGCGCAAAATAACCGCCTTTAAAATTTTCAGAGCATTATCCGATTTTCCCATGCCGCATCCTATCAGTACGGCAGTTGATTTGTCTATTTCATCGTAAAGAGCCGTCATCGCGCGCTCATCCGCCGCAATGTATCCGCTTTCATCGGAGGGAAGCGGAGTGAGCGTTGCCTCCGGCATGTTTATCGCTGCGGCACGGCATGCCGGCTCTGTCGAAAACAGGTTTACAATTCCGACGCCCGACCTGAGCGCCGCAAGAGTGCACAGCTGCGCCGCACCCGGGAACCTGTCCGAGCCGGCTATGCATAAAAGCCTTCCGAACGTGCCCTTGTGCGAGTTGACGGGGCGCTTTCTTACAAGCTTTTCAGCGTCCTGCAAGGTGACGATTTCAAGCTCGCCGCCGTCAGGCCTGATGCAGCTCCTTATGTGAACGTCGTGTTCCTGCGCATATATTTCCGCGTCTCTGAGCGCTTTAAATGAAATTCTATCCGACATGGCAGCACCTTTCAATAAGCTATGACTATGGCCGTGGCATGAGTGCGCGTGTGCGTTATGCTTACGCTTAAACTCAGATCCTTTGCAAGCTCGTATGCAGCGCCCGAAAGCTCTATGTACGGCGCGCCCTTTTCATCCCGCAGCGTAGATACTTCGTTTAACGAAAAGCCTGCCACGCCTGTGCCCAAAGCCTTTGAAAAAGCCTCTTTTACAGCGAAGTTGGCGGCTATCGTTTCCGTCCTCATGCCGCGCTCTTTAAACATTGCAATTTCTTTTGCGGAGTACACCCGCTCCATAAATCCTTCGCGCTCTATGCTCTTAGCTATTCTGTCTATTTCGATGCTGTCTATTCCGACGCTTAAACTTCTCATGACAACCTCGGAAGGTAGGGCGAAATCATTTCAAGCGTGCGCTCGTCCGGACTGAAGTGTATGAGCGTCTTGCCAAGCTTTCGGTCGGTGTACTCTATTGTGTAAACGTCGTCATCTCCGGCGGCGCTTACAACAGTCGCGTCCATAAGCTCCTTTTCGCCTCTGTAAAAGCCCTCGGCTTCCTTTAAATTAAGCGTGCAAAGGGTTTTGCGCTTTCTGCGGTCGATTATCTTGTCTATTGACAGCTCCGAGCCTGCTATGCAATACTCGTACTCCACGTTGAGGTTTCCGGACAGGTAGTATCCGCCGTACAGCACAATTGCCGCAAATAAAAGACCCGCGATTATAAAAATTCCGCCCAGGAGCGAGGATGCAAGTATCATCACCGCAAGCGCTATAAACAGCGCCATTGCAAGTATGAAAAACTGCATGGCTTTGTCGGTGGATTTGTAGGGCTTTTTAACAAGCTGTTCTCTGACCGTTTCCATAACTATCTTCCTCCATTAAACTATTCCGCCGTTCACCGATACTATCTGACCGGTTATAAATGACGCGTCGTCGCTTGCAAGAAAGGCTATCATCTTTCCCACATCGTCCGGCGTGCCTATTCTCAAAAGCGGCGTTTCCTCACACAGCTCGCTGATTGTCTCGTCGCTCAGCTCGCTGTTCATGTCTGTGCTTATAACTCCCGGCGAAACGCAGTTCACCCTTATTCCGCTCGGGCCAAGCTCCTTTGCAAGCGCCTTTGTAAAGCCTATGATACCCGCTTTGCATGCGGAGTAGACCGCCTCGCACGACGCTCCGACCTCTCCCCACATCGACGAAAGGTTTATTATAACTCCGTCTTTTTTGTGTATCATGTCGGGAGCGGCGCACTTTGAGCAGTATATCGCCCCGAACAGGTTTACGTTTATCTGACGGCGTATGTCGCTTTCGCTCATATCCTGCAAAAGCCCGATGTAAGATATGCCAGCGTTGTTCACAAGGACGTCCACGCTTCCCATTTCCGATTCAATCAGCGAAAACATGCGCTCCACTTCGCTCGGGTTTGAGATGTCCGCCCTGTAGCTGCGGCATGTCCCGCCGAAGGCTTTGATTTGCCTTTCAACCTCGTGCGCGGCATCCTCGTTTGAAACATAGTTTACACAAACCTTGAATCCGAGCCTTGCAAGCTCCTTTGCCGCCGCTGCTCCTATGCCTCTTGAACCGCCCGTGACGAGCGCGGTTTTCATATTGTACATGCTATCCATGCGTTACCCGCCTTTGTGCCTTTTTAATTACCATTATACAGCCTTGAGCGGGTGAATGCAACACAATCATTCCCACAGCACGTGATATATCACCACGTTGTAGCTTTCAAATTCGTTAAGCCAGTATGAATAGCCCCCGACACCCTCCGGATAGCTCAGCGGAATGCCTCCGGCGTTAAGCTCCTTGTCGAGCATAAGCTCCACCTCTGTCGCATGGTGAGCCACCTCACGGGCTATGATTTCTGATGCTTGGGATACGCTTGTCACGTAAAGCCCGTTGTTTACATAGTAGTTGAGGTCGTCCGAGTCGGCGGACGGAGTTGTGTCCTCGTCCCACACATGCTCGCGGCGCATCACCTCGTCCGTCACCAAAAAGTATATGTGCGCGGCGGGGCGGCCCTCATAGTCCGGCGTGTAGTCGTCCCATGTGCAGTCAACGTGATACCACTTTCCGTCTATGTTCACCATGTTCCATGCGTGAACCTCGTCGAGCGCACTTCCGTCCACCGTTATGCATTCTACGCCTATCATGTCCATAAACAGCTTGAACGTCGTTGTGTAGCCCGAGCATATCGCCTTGCCGTCTATCAGCGCGCCATAAGGGGAGTCGGATTCCTCTGCACGCGAGCCTATCAGCGCAAGCTCCCCTAAGTCGTAGGTAACATGCGTGACAACGTAGTCGTGTGCGGCGAGAACAGCATCATACGCGCTCATGCCGTCGGTGTAAAACGTGTTCAGCGCTTCCGCTGCGGCGTTGTATATCGCAAGGTCGTATTCGCTCAGGCCGGAGGTGTCGCCTGAAATGTAGGCGTTTGCAACCGCCGTCGTGTCGTACATGCCCTCTTCGCTCGGCTCCGGCTCATTTTCCGAAGACGAGGTTTCGTCTGTTTGATGCGTGGTTGTTTCGCTGACGCCGTCGGAACAGCCGGTTAAGCATGCGCAAAAAGCCGCCGCAGCAAGCGCACATATGAGCAAAGCGGGCAAAATGGTCTTTGATTTCATTTTTTATCCCTCATAAGCAGATGAGCCGACGTGTCCGCCGGCTCATGTTTTGATTTTTAAGTTATTACTTTATGGTTATTCCGGTGTAGTAGTGGTGAAGTATCTGGTCGAAGGTGTAGCCGCCGATTTCGGCATAAAGGTCTGCGCCTATCTGAGACATTCCCACGCCGTGTCCGTATCCGTATGTCACAAACGTGAACACGCCGTTTTCATAGCTGACGGTGAAGCATGTGGAGCGTATGCTCAGGATATATGTTCTGAACACGTACGCGGTAAGCTCTCTTTCCTTGCCGGAAACCTCCGCCGTTGTGTGACCGTCTATGGCTATCTTGTCAACGTAGTTGCCGTCCGCATAGGAAAGAATCTGTATCCAGTTTTCATAGTTGTCGGACAGCTTGATGTCCGTCTTGGATTCGATCTTCTTTCTCAGCTCGTCAACGGTGTACGTGGTGACTCTGCCGTAGTTTTTGGTGTCAAGGTAGTCGTACTCGTTGACAACAGACACAAGGTAGGGTCTTTCGCCTCCCCACACGTTTTCGCTTGAGCATGTCACGCCTCCGGTTGATGCGGAGAACGCCGCCATGATGTATTTGTCATCGTAGTACATCGCAAGTCCGTCAACGGCGCGCACACAGTCTATTATCAGCTGCGGCGGGTCTGCTTTGGTGCTTATCGATGCGTACTCGCCCTTTTGCTGGTAATGCTTGATGTAGGAGTACGCGGCAACCGCCTGAGCTTTGATAGCCTCGGGGTGCATGGATGTTCCTATTTCGTTGTAAGTTATCTGGCAAACAAGGTCAAACGCATTGTCCGTCACATATCTTCCGGTTGTCTTGTCGTAGATGGTAACTATGTCGTCCGCATAGCTCTTTGTTGACACAAGATTGTCGTTCGGATAGTACTGCGGCTCCGATGCTCCCGTTGAGCCGGTTCCCCACGGATTTCCGGAGGAATTGCTGCCCCACGGGTCGTTTTGAAGCTGTTCGTAGTACTTTTCTATAAGGCTTTGGATGTAGTCCTCGTCAACCATGTCAGGGGTGATGACGGTGTCCTCTACTTCTTCGTTCTTCTCCTCGTCTTCGATTATGACGTCCTCATCGTTTATTACGACGTCCTCGTCATCCTCTTCAACCAGGGAAACGTCTGAGCTGTCATCGTCGTCGATAACTATATCCTCTTCGCTCGTGGTCGTTGTCTGCTTTTCACTTTCCGGAGCCGTCGTCGTTGCGGCGGTTGTCTGAGCCTGCGTCGTCTTGGGCTGCTCCGTCTCGGCAGGGGACGGTGTTGTCGGCTCTGTCGCATCAGGCTCGGGTGCGGTTGTCACAGATTCTGTGTTGCGGCTTGGCTGTGAGTTCTCGTCGGTGGGCACCTGCGTTGTAACGGGAGCAAATATTCCGTAGTTGTCATACTGATCTTTTTTCTCAAGATCCTCTAAGATCGACGCTGCATCGTAGTAATGAGGCGTCGAAACCTCGCTTTGGTTTGCCGACGCATCGTCTGCGCCGACCTCGTCCGAAATGACCTGCGCAGAATCAGCGTTAAAGGTTATATCGTTCAACATGGATTTCTTTGCTAACACGCTTATAAAGCACAGGGCGACTGAATATACGAGCACTATACTCAAAAGGATTATTGCCCTTTTGATTGAAAATCTCTTTTTCAAACAGTCAGCTCCTTTCTTTGTCAGATAATTGGCACAAAATTCGGATCTTAATCAAGTATCGACGGTCTGTGCCTGTCGGGATTTTTAACATACGTATCGGCGTATCCGGAGATGTCCTCGCCGTCACGAACTTTTCTCGCAACTACTACAAATCTCGAATCGTCAAAATCATATGCGCAGGTGGACAGGGTTATGAACTCGTCTCCCCACTCGCAATTGATGTCGCTTAAATAGTAAGAGCGATACATAATATTATCGTAGAAGTAGTTAAAGTCCTCTTCTGTTTCGAAATTTCTGCACTTAAAGTATTCAAACAGCGGCTCGTCGTCCTGCCACTCATATATTCCTATCAGGAAGCAGGCGACAACCACGTATTGATTTTCTTCCCATCGCGTGTCAAAGTTGATAAGGTAGTGTTCCTTTACAAAATCCACGCCCTCGCGGTAGTCGATGATGTGCCGAAAATACGTTCCGTCCGCCATGCTGTGCCCAAAAAGGGTGATGTTGTCCGCATGGCTTGTCGCCGTTATGGGAACCTTGTAGTCCGCATATATTGCTCCGGACTTGGATTCCTCACCGTAAAAATCGGTATCTATGTACTTTGAATTGTCGTCCGCCTGAACAACGGGGTAATCTATGTACATCTCTCCGCGCGAATTGGTCAGCGAAGGAATTGATATCCAGCCGACAAACTCGTTGTTTTGCTCATAGAACTCAAGATATTTTTCAAGCGGCTCCGGCTCCGGCGGAAGCGTTGTAACGGTGGTCGCATCCGTCTCGGGCGGCTGCGTCGAAGGCGTAGTTGTCGGCTGCGTCACAGAGGGGTCAGGTTCGTCATCTATCTTTTTCTGACAGCCGCTGAGCATGCTTACGGCGATTATCATCGCAAGCGCGCCCGCGGCAAACCTGAGTGCCGGTTTGTTTTCGCTGGTTTTTGCGTTAGTTTTCATTGCTGTTTTCAGTTCCTTCTGCGGTATCGGCTGTTACACCGTAGTATTGATAGTTCGGGCCGTCGTCGTCCGGCACTTCCATGCCGTACGCCTCGTAAAATGCCGCCGGCTTTCTTGCGTCAGGGTTGGAATAATAGTTGTAAACGCTGGGATCTTCGCCGTCGCGAACCTTTCTTGCAACCACTACAAACCTCGAGTCGTATATCTCGGTAGAGCAGGTGGAAAGAGTGATATACTCGTCATCCATCGAGCAGGGGATATCCGTGATGTAGTAGTTTCGGTACATGACGTTCTGATACCAGTAGTCAAATTCGGACATGTCCGCAAAATCAAATATCAGATGATATCTGAACAAAGGAAGCGTGTCCTGATCCTCCCTTATTCCCACAAGGAAGCAGCCTATTATGATGTATTGGTTTTCTTCGTATAGGGTGCTGTATGTCACCAGTCTGTGCTCACTCACAAACGACGCACGCTTTTTGTAGTCGTTGAGGTGGCTGAAATACGTTCCCGCGCCCATGTTGTGGCCGTATATTACGGTGTTTCTGGGACCGGAGTCGCGGGTAATCTTTACGTGATAGTCGGCAAAGAGCGCACCGTAGGACTTTTCCTCACCCAAAAAGTCATGGTTGAGATAGTAGTCGTTGTCGGTGGTCTGCATTACCGGGTAGTCGATGTAGTTTTCTCCGTTCTCATCGGTAAGACCGTCTATTGTCAACCATCCGATTATTTCGGGGTTGAGGTCGTATAAAGCTTTAAACCGCTCAAGCATGCCCTCGGGATACTTTGAATCCTCGGGATTTTGCTCCGCCTCGCCGGACGCATCCGTTTGGGAACTGTCCGAATCGGTTGTGGGGACAACCGACTGCTGATTGTCCGTGTTATCTGTGTTTTCAGCGTCGGGGGTGGTGCCTGAGCCGTGATACAGCTCGCTCAGGTAATCTTTATCCTCCCAAAGGTCGGAGGTGCCGAACTTGTACTCTATGGCGTTTACCGCCGAAACGACAAGCACCGCTACGGCGGAAATGTATATTACCTTGCGCACTATTTCCTTTGCGTTGTCGCCTTTCCAGGGGATAAGCTCCTTTAAACGCCCTTTGAAGGAGCGGTCTCTTTGAACGTCATTTGAAGGTCTTACCTCGTTGAGCATTGACATTAAAATCACCTCGTTGTAAAAAACGAAACATTCTTAACCGTTGTCTTGTGCAACAGCCTTTATAACGGTCTCAAGCGCGTACGCCGCGGCCGCAAGGCGGTTTTGTCTGCGGGTTAAAGCACCCGCGCGGGAATCGGATCCCGTATCGCTCAGCTTGTTTATTTCGTATAATTTCAGGTTTTTGATCTGCTCCTGTCCCTTAAAGCATACGCACACGTATATCGTTCCGACCGGCTGACTCTTTGTACCGCCGCTCGGGCCGGCTATTCCGGTTATGCCCACGCCTATGTCCGCGCCGGCAAGGGCGGCTGCGCCTTTTGCCATAAGAGAGGCAACTTCTGCGCTCACCACGCCTTTAGTCTCTATCACCTTCGGGTCTACGCCCAAAAGCTTTGACTTGATCCGCTCGGAATAGGACACCACTCCGCACTCAAATACCTTTGACGCTCCTGAAACTCCGGTTATGCTCTGAGCCAAAAGCCCTCCTGTACAGCTTTCCGCAAGAGCTATTGTTAAACCGGCTTCATCTAAGTATTTTACTACATTTTGAGCCAGTTTGTCAACATACTGCGACATAAACTGCTCATCAAAGCTCATTTTTCCGCTTAAAATCCCGCTTTCTGCGGGGAAATCATCACTTTTGCATCCCATATCAAACCTCAAAAATCGTATTCCGCGTACGGCTTGTACGTCTTAAATTCGATACCGCCAATGGCTTCCTCTATGTAAGGCTCAAAATCAAAACTCTGCTGAGCCTTTTGCACCTCTTCAAGAGTCGGCTGAGTTTTCGGATGCTTCGGGGTAAACACTGTGCAGCAGTCCTCATACGGCTCTATTGAAATGTCAAACGTGCCGATTTTGTAGGAAATATCGATTATCTCTTTCTTGTCAAGTCCTATGCACGGCCGGAAAACGGGGATTTTGCACACGGCGTCCGTGGTCACCATGGCAGCCATGGTCTGAGACGCCACCTGTCCTATGCTTTCTCCCGTGACAAGCGCCGAAAAGCCGTAGTTTTGAGCGATTCTCTGCGCTATCTCCATCATAAGCCTGCGCATTATCAGCGTAAAAAGCTCGGAAGGGCAGTTGTCACGTATCGCCTCCTGTATTTTCGTGAAGGGAACTACAAAAAGCGTTATCTGTCCGCAGTACTCCGTCATCTTCGCCGCAAGCCGCTCAACCTTTATAAGCGCTCTCTCCGACGTGTACGGCGGAGACTGGAAATGCACGGCGCTTATTATAACTCCGCGCTTTGCCATCATCGCTCCCGCAACCGGAGAATCTATGCCTCCCGAAAGCAAAAGCAAAGCCCTTCCCGATGTTCCCACCGGTATTCCTCCCGCGCCCTCTATCGGCACGCCGTGAATGTATGCCGCGTCGTCGCGTATTTCGCATATCACCGTCACTTCCGGATTCTTTACGTCCACTTTAAGGTGCGGATACGCGCTTAAAATCATGCCGCCAAGCTCAGACATTATCTCGAGCGAGTTCATCGGGAACCGCTTGTCTGAACGCTTTGCCTCCACCTTAAAGCTCTTTGCCGAGCTGAGCGCATCGCCCAAATACTCTTTGACAACCTCGAGTATCGCGTCCAAGTTCTTTTCCACAGCCGCCGCAAGGCAGATTTTAGCTATGCCGTACACCTTTTTAAGCCTTTGCGTGGTTTCGTATATGTCTATATCCTCGTCAAGCGGCTCAATAAAAAGCGTGGACTGGCGGGAAGAAAACTTAAACTCGCCCAGCGGCTTCAGGCGGCGGCGTATGTTTTTTATCAGATCCGCTTCAAACCTCGAGCGGTTGAGACCCTTTAAAACTATTTCTCCGTATTTGCAAAGTATAACCTGTTTCATCTTCGTTAAATCATCTCATGTCCTTTGATTTTGTTTTTGTCAGTTTTTTATGCCGGCAAGCGTGCCCACGGCTTCCTTCAAAGCCTGAACAAGCGCGTCTATGTCTGATTTTGCGGTCTCGCATGAAAAGCTCAGTCTCAAAACGCTGTCGATGTATTTTTCACCGACCCTAAACGCCTCGAGGACACTGCTTTTTTTGCCTTTTGAGCACGCCGACCCGCTTGACACATAGATTTGCCTTGCCTCGAGAAAGTGAAGAAGAGTTTCGCTCTTAAACCCCGGCAGGGCTATGCTGAGTATGTACGGGCTGGCATCCTGTCTTGAAATTATATGTCCTATGCTTTCTATGCGGCTCCTTGCGTAGTCGTTTATCTCACTCACATGCGCATACCGTTCGGCGATCGTCGGCGTGAGCGCGGAAACGGCTTTGCCCATTCCGTATATAAGCGGCACAGGCTCCGTTCCGGAGCGCAGACCGTTTTGCTGACCTCCGCCGTATATGAGCGGGGAGAGCCTTATGCCTTTCTTTATGCAAAGCGCCCCTATGCCTTTCGGGGCGTGTATTTTGTGTCCGCTTAGAGTGATTATGTCTGCGCACAGCTTGCGCGCGGAAAACTTTATCTTTTCAAAGCCTTGAACGCAGTCACTGTGAGTTATGCAGTCGGGATATCTGCGTTTTATGACCTCAAATGCGCTTGCCACCGGCAAAATATAGCCTGTTTCGTTGTTGACAAGCATCGCGCTCACCAGGCATGTGTTTTCGTTCACCGCGTCAATAAGCGCCTGCGCACTGATTTGCCCGCTCTCATCGGGGAAAACGGTGACCACCTCGTACCCGAGCTTGCCGAGACGGCAAAAAGCCTCCTCCACCGAAGGGTGTTCCACCGCCGTAGTGACTATGCGCCGCTTTCTCTTTCCGTATTCGCTTGCGATTCCGAAAATTGCGGTGTTGTTTGCCTCGGTGGCGCCTGAGGTAAATATCACATCGTAATCGGAAGAGCCGCTTGCCACGCCTATGGCAGAAAGTATCTGCCTGCGTGAAAAGGATATGAGCCGCTCCGCCTCAACCCCCATGCCGTGAAGGCTGGAGGGGTTTCCGAACGCCTCGGTCATGGCGTAGCTCACTCCCTGCGCCGATTCCGGTATAACTTTTGTTGTTGCCGCGTTGTCAAGATAAATCATCAGTTGCTTCTTTCCCTTCTGTGATACACGCGCACGCTGTCTCTGTGAATAAAACAATCTTTATTGCAATAATATTGCGCATATATGCAGTTCATTATAATATAAGTTCCGATGAAAATCAACCGCCGAGCATGTCAGGAGCTGTTGAATATCCTGCCCGCAGATGATAAAATATAAAAAACACTTTTCGGAGGGATGTTAAACAACATGGTCGGGATATATATTCACGTGCCGTTCTGCCTTAGAAAATGCCCGTACTGCGCGTTTTATTCGGTGGTGTACGATCGGACAAAGGCGGGGGAGTATGTCGCGGCGGCAGCTCGCAACATTCGCCGCTATGCGCCGCTCATGCTTTCGGCGGACACCGTCTATTTCGGGGGCGGAACTCCGTCTCTTTTAAGCCCCGACGAGGTGGGCGCGATTCTCGACGCCGTAAGACAAAGCTTCAAGCTTGCACCGGATGCTGAGATAACCCTTGAGGCAAACCCTTCGTCGGTTACAAGGCAAAGCCTTGAGGGATACTTTAACTGCGGGGTGAACAGGATCTCGTTCGGCGTGCAGTCGGCATGCGATAACGAGCTTAAAATGCTCGGCAGACTCCACGACTTCGGCAGGGCGCGCGACGCGGTGTCAGCAGCAATGGAGGCGGGCATCAAAAACATATCCTGCGACATAATGCTCGGCACGCCCTTACAGACTATGGACTCGTTGCTTTTGAGCATAGACCGCATAACAGCCCTGCAAGTGCCCCACATATCCTGCTATATGCTCAAGATAGAAGAGGGCACGGCGTACGACTGCGACAAAATAAGAAAACTCGCCGCAGATGATGACCTGTCGGCGGATATGTACCTTCGGCTGTGCGGGGAACTCCGATCGCGCGGGTATGACAGATATGAGATATCAAACTTTGCAAAGAAGGGCTTTGAGTCGAGGCATAACATGAAATACTGGCGCCTGGACGAATATATAGGCATAGGCCCGTCCGCACACTCGCTTTTTGAGGGAAAGAGAACGTACGTCCCGTCAGACCTGAATTTGTTTTTGCAAAGCGAGTTTCAGACAGAGCTGAAAGAGGAGGAAAGCATAGACCGCCTCGAGGAATATGTGATGCTGTCGCTTCGGACAAGCGACGGAATTTCGCTTAAAGAGCTGAAAAGCATGGGCGCAGACGATAAAGCCGTGTCGGAAAAAGCAAGAGACTTTTGCAGGGCGGGATTTTTGGAGTTTGACGGCGATAAAATAACCTTGACCGACCGCGGGGCGCTTGTTTCAAACGGGATAATATGCGAATTGTACCTCAGCGCGGCAGGGGAAGGGTAGAACTTTAGTGAAAGTGCATAAATGTGTTGCTTGGTTTTTATGCAAATGACTATTGTTAAGAAACGTGATTTATGATAATATAGATATGATAACAGATAAAAAACTGATATATGCGCTGTCGCCTTGAGCTTTGCGGCAGACGTATCCCGGAGGAACATTATGAAGCGCATTTTTGCAGCAATAACAGCCATGGCCGTAGGTTTGACCATGCTCACCGCCTGTGCGGACGAGGGAAGCCTTGAGGGCGAGATATACATACCTATCCGTCAGGGAAATACGGTAAACTACAACACCGCAAAGGTCTATCGCGGAACGATAATGGAGCAGGTAACTTTGGATGCAGAGTTTACCACGCCGTATTATACCGACCTTGCCTTTACCATGATGGGCGGAACTCTTGATCAGATATATGTGCATCAGGATATGGAGGTCTCGGAAGGAGACATAATTGCCACGCTCAAAGACGACGAAGTCGAAGAGCTTATAACCGAGAAGAAGATAATTCTCGATAACGCTCAGCAGACTTACGACATGATCTTAGAAAGCGGAACGGAAGACGAAATAGAGTTTGCCAAGATAGACCTTGAGATAGCTCAGGCAGAGTATGACGATGCGGTCTACAGAAGAGAATTTCTCACGATAAAGGCGCCTTATGACGGCAAGATAACAAGCGTAAGCGGCTATTGGTCGGGTGCGCAGATTGAAAAGAACGCATGGATATGCACAATAGAGGATTCAACAAGAGTTTGTCTTTCCGCCGTTGACAACAGCAACGGCCAGCTGACCAATATAGGTTTCGGCGCAAAGGTCGATATTAAACAGGGCGCAATAGCAAGCACAACCGGAAAGGTTGTGGACGTTGTCACGGAAGAGTTCGGCGGATTCGGCAACTTCGGCGGCAGAACCGAAACAAGATACATAATCAAGCCCGACGAGGACATAGCGTTTATGAATTTCGGAACCATAGAAGTGACGTTTACCACACTGAGAAGGGATGACGCGCTCATAGCTCCCTCAAACGCCGTGTTTGAGTTCGGCGACGACGGATACGCCGTAAATGTATTGGTTGACGGCGTTAAGATTCAAACCCCCGTGACTATAGGAATAGTTTCGGGCAACCAGACCGAAATACTCGAAGGCCTTGACGGCACAGAGACTTTGATACTCTGATCCGCAATAACCGATTATTAAGACATCCGCTCGCTTGATAAAACGGGCGGATGCTTTTTTGCAAAGAATCGGCAATGCAAAGCCTTTTAGCTGTGCATCATTGCCGCATATTGAGCGGGCAAGCGCATAATCCGCCGGCTTCGAACCGGATGAAATAAAGCCTTTTAGTAGTGTACATCATGCCGCATGTCCGTCGCATGCGCCGCCGCAAATAAAAAGACAGCTGAAAACCCGCACAGGCTATGCATTCCTGCGCGGGCTTTTGCGTGTTTGCTTTTGTTTAGTTTACGTTTAAGAATCTCAGGTAATTCTTTTTTTCGGGGATGTTGATCGTCGAGGTTTTCCACTCGGAGCCTTCGCCGAAACGGTACCTGAGCTTGTATTGAGAGGAGTTTTCATCGTGCGCGTCGTAGTCCTCATTTATGACCCACTCTATGTCCGGCGTGACGCCTCGGGTGGCATACTTAGCTATTCTTGAGGTGTATCCCGCCTCGATGAGATCAAAGAAGCGGTAATGTATGTCCATGTCGTTCGGCTCGACAACGATTATGACCTTTCCTCTGTCATTGTCCTGAACGTCGAGGATGTAGTAGCGGTATTTGCCGTCGGGGGATACGCTGTTTGCGTTTAGCTGATTGATCTTGTCCATGTCGTACAAAGATGTTATTTCCGGATCGGTAACAGTGTCGTCAAGGCGGGTTTCCACCGCAGATCCGCCGAACAGTGTGCTTATTATCGTGTATCCCGCAATTCCCATGACGAACATGAGTATATACAGCGAGCCTAAAAGCACCTTTGCCGTGTCGGAAGAGCCGCACGCAAAAAACATTATCACTCCCACAACGAGCGGGGGAACAAACAAGAGCGGCTCGCCTGTGTTGAACAAGAGCAAGAAGAAGGTGGGCAAAAGTATCACCATTGATATTATTCTTGTCACAACCTGATTTTTTGTCAGAAACATCAGCACGCCGAATATCGCGCTGAGTATGATGTAAAATGTATAGAACGCCGCAGGGCTTGTGAACACAATTTCATATAAAAAGCTCCAGACCGCAAGCGCAGCTATCAGTATCAGATAAAGAACGCTGAAACAGGAGATTCCGAAGCGGACGTACTTGTTTGAAAGAAGTGATTTATTCACCTTGCCGTGCTCCTTTCTGTTTAGATTATATACAGATTATACAATCGCAAGTCTTAAAAAGCAACCTGATTGCCGATTTGAAACCGAATTTTAATAAATCCGAGAGTCGTTTTGCATGCAAAACCCGCTTTGGCATGCGGTAGCCTCGTCGGAATGTTAAATGAGGCGCGCCGCTTTCGCCGCACGGCACTCCGGGCGGTTTTGCGCATGTGTTTCATGCGCAGCGTCAATCAAGCTTTAAAACGCTCATGAAAGCCTCCGGCGGCACTTCAACCGTTCCGAGCTTTCTCATCTTCTTCTTGCCTTCCTTCTGCTTTTCAAGCAGCTTCTTTTTTCTCGTCACATCTCCGCCGTAGCACTTTGCCAAAACGTCCTTGCGGTACGCCTTGACCGTTTCACGTGCAATTATCTTTCCGCCTATGGCCGCCTGTATTGGCACCTCAAAGAGTTGGCGCGGTATGTTCTCCTTTAAGTTTTCGCACAGCTTTCTGCCCCTTGCATACGCCCTGTCGGCGTGGACAATAAAGGACAGCGCATCGACAACCTCGCCATTTAAAAGCAGGTCGAGCTTTACAAGCTTGCTCGGGGCATATCCTGCCATCTCGTAATCGTAAGATGCGTATCCGCGGGTGCGGGATTTGAGCGTGTCAAAGAAATCGTATATAACTTCGTTGAGCGGCAGCTCGTAGTGTATGTCCACACGCGTGCTGTCGATGTACTTCATGTCCTTGAACACGCCTCTGCGCTCCTGGCACAGCTCCATGATGTTTCCAACAAACTCGCTCGGTGAGAATACGTGTGCGTTTATTATCGGCTCTTCGGCAAGCTTGATAAGAGACGGGTCGGGATAATTCGTCGGGTTGTCGATGTACTTTACCTCGCCGGAGTTCAGGGTCACACGGTATATTACGGACGGCGCAGTGGTTATCAGGTCGAGGTTGTACTCTCTCTCAAGCCTTTCCTGTATTATCTCCATGTGCAAAAGACCCAAAAATCCGCAGCGGAATCCGAATCCCAATGCAACCGACGTCTCCGGTTCAAAGCTCAGGGAGGCATCGTTTAGCTGAAGCTTTTCCAAAGCATCCCGAAGATCGCCGTATTTTGCGCCGTCGGCGGGGTATATTCCCGAATAGACCATCGGGTTTACGTTTCTGTAGCCGGGCAGCGCATGCTCACAGGGGCGCTCCGCGCTTGTGACGGTGTCGCCTACCTTGGTGTCGCGTATGCTCTTTATCGACGCGGTTATATATCCGACTTCGCCCGCCTTGAGCACTCCGGACGGGATAAGCTCCGTAGCTCCCATATATCCCACTTCAACCGTTTGAAACTCCGCGCCGGTCGCCATGAGCTTTATCGTGTCGCCGACTTTGAGCGTTCCGTCCATCACTCGAACATATATTATTACGCCCTTGTACGAGTCGTAGTAGCTGTCAAAGACAAGGCATTTGAGCGGAGCGTCGGGGTCGCCCTTGGGAGCGGGTATGTCGGTTGTGACGCGCTCCAAAACTTCCTCAATGTTTATTCCCATCTTGGCGGATATCCTCGGCGCATCCTTTGCGGGCAGGCCTATGACGTTTTCTATTTCATCTATTGCGGCGTCGGGGTTCGCGCTGGGAAGGTCGATTTTGTTTATGACGGGCAGAACCTCAAGGTCGTGCTCGATCGCAAGATAGGTGTTTGCAAGTGTCTGAGCCTCTATTCCCTGAGAGGCGTCTACAACGAGTATCGCGCCCTCGCACGCAGCAAGCGACCTCGACACCTCGTAGTTAAAGTCAACGTGACCGGGGGTGTCGATGAGATTGAACACATATGTCTCGCCGTTTTTTGCGTGGTAGTTGAGCCTGACCGCCCTCGCCTTTATGGTTATGCCTCGCTCGCGCTCTATGTCCATGTTGTCAAGCAGCTGATCCGACATGTCCCTTTTTGCCACCGTTTCGGTCAGCTCAAGTATCCTGTCGGCAAGCGTTGACTTTCCGTGGTCTATATGCGCGATGATGCAGAAGTTTCTTATGTTTTGCTGATCCATTGCGTGCTTCGTTCCTCCAAAATAAAATAAAGCCAAGTTCTTTGCTCAGCATAATTAAAAACAGTATATCACATTTTTTATATGATGTAAACACGGCGCGCGTGGCAGCTTCATGATGAAATGATGAAAATTATCGGTATCCCACTTGGAAATAGAATTGCTATTGCATAAACAAATGTCGTTTGATATAATAACCTCGTAATCGTACATATGACAGTGACATGATTTCGATAAAGACAAAATGCATAAAGGAGATCTGTATGCCTTCTAAGATAAACAATAACGTAGCTAAAACAATGACGCTCCCGTGCGTCGCGACAAGGGATATAATAGTCCACCCTAAAATGGTGGTGAAATTTGACGCAAGACGCCCTAAGTCGCTTGCAGCGCTCAGGGAAGCGCTTGACGAGGACAGACTTGTGTTTCTGACCGCCCAAAAGGATTCGTCGGTCATAGACCCTGGCAAGAACGACGTGTACGCCGTAGGAACCGTCTGCGAGATAAGGCAGATGGTAAACGGCAACGACGGAACCACAAGGGTTATGGTCGAAGGACTGTATAAAGCCAAGCTGACAAGCTTCAGCTCAGATTCGAGCGGGATACATGTCGGCGTGCGCATAATGAAGACCTTTGCCAAGGAAAAGGCCTCAGAAGCGGAGCTTGCGGCAGTAGTAAGAGTGCTCAAAGAGGCGTTTTCGGAGTATGTAAACGTGATTCCGAGGATGCCGGAGGAGTTTAAAAGCTCCGTTTTGCGCTCCGCAACGCCGGAAAAGCTGTATGAAAACATAGCCTTCAACGTCATAATGAGCACTGATGACAGACAGCAGGTGCTTGAGGCCCCTACGCTCAGCGAAAAGCTCGTTGCGCTCTCCGCGATACTCGCCAAGGAGACGCACATCCTGTCAATAGAAAACGACATTCAGTCAAAGGTGAACGCCGCCATAGAAAAGGGTCAGCGTGAATACTACCTGCGCGAGGAAATGCGAGTTATAAAAAATGAGCTTGGAGAGGACGAGTCCCCCGAAGAAGAGGGATATGAGTATCTCGAAAAGATTTCAAAGCTTGACCTAAACGAGGAATGCGTCGAAAAGCTCGTCTCGGAGGTAAATAAGCTCACAAAGCTCGGATACGGTTCGCAGGAAGCCGCCGTTATCAGAGGATACCTCGACACCGTTTTGGAGCTGCCCTGGAATACATACACCACCGATTGCCTTGATATAAACAAGGTTAAAGCTCAGCTGGATAAGGACCATTACGGCATGAAAAAGGTCAAGGAGAGAATACTTGAGCTGCTGGCTGTCAGATCCTTGACTCCCGACGTAAAAGGACAGATAATCTGCCTTGTCGGACCTCCGGGAGTGGGAAAAACATCAATAGGCAAGTCGATAGCCGAGGCTCTGGGCAGAAAATATGTGAGGGTGTCCTTGGGCGGAATACGCGACGAGTCCGATATACGCGGACACAGGAAAACATACATCGGTTCAATGCCGGGACGCATCATAAACGCCCTGAGACAGGCAAAGAGCAAAAACCCGCTGATACTCCTTGACGAGATAGACAAGATGGCAAACGATTTCAGGGGCGACCCGTCAAGCGCAATGCTCGAGGTTTTGGACAGCGAGCAGAACAAGGAGTTCAGAGACCACTACATAGAGCTGCCGTTTGATTTGTCCGATGTTTTGTTCGTGACAACCGCAAACAACCTCGACACCGTTGCGCCGCCTTTGCTCGACAGAATGGAGATAATAGAGCTTCCGAGCTATACCCGCGAGGAAAAGTTTGAAATAGCTAAAAGGCACCTTGTCCGCAAACAGCTGAAGCTCAACGGACTCAACGGCAATCAGCTCCGCTTTACGGATGCGGGCATTTACGAGCTTATTGATTTCTACACAAGAGAGGCGGGCGTGAGAACGCTTGAGAGAAACATATCCTCAATCTGCCGTAAGGCGGCTAAGGAGATAGTGGAAAAGACCGCCTCAAGGGTCACCGTCACTCCTGAGGTCGTCGAAAAGTTTTTGGGCATAAGAAAGTATACTTCCGATATAAAGTCGGAGGTGCCGCAGGTAGGAGAGGTAAACGGACTTGCATGGACGGCTGTCGGCGGAACGCTCATGCCGCTTGAGGTGCTTTCCGTAGACGGCAAGGGCGCGCTTGAGCTGACCGGCTCCTTAGGAGACGTGATGAAGGAAAGCGCAAAGATTGCGGTGACGTATGCAAGGAGCGTTGCCGAAAAGTACGGCATAGACAAGGAGTTCTACACTAAAAAGGACATCCATATACATGCCCCGGAGGGCGCAGTTCCGAAGGACGGACCCTCCGCCGGCGTGACGCTTGCAACCGGCATAATATCCGAGCTGTCTAAGATAAAGGTTCGCTCCGACGTCGCCATGACGGGTGAAATAACCCTTCGCGGAAGAGTGCTTGCCATAGGCGGACTCAGGGAAAAGACCATGGCTGCGTATAAGGAAGGAATAAAGACCGTCATCATCCCCGCGGCAAACAAGCCCGACCTTGAAGAAATAGACGACAAGGTCAGAGCATCCTTGAATTTCGTGTTTGCCGAGACCATAGAGGACGTTTTGGACGTCGCGCTTGTCAAGCCGGACGAGTCCTCAATCAACGTAAATCCGGCGGTTTTCAAGAGAACTGACAAAGTGATGGGAGCAAGACTTGATGGAGTTTCGAAACGCTGAATTTTATTCTTCATACGGCAGGTTTGAACAGCTTCCGCCGTCGCAAAAGCTCGAAATAGCGTTTGCGGGCAGGTCGAACGTGGGCAAATCCTCCCTTATAAATAAGGTTTTCGGCAGGAAAGCCCTTGCAAGGGTCAGCTCTGTGCCCGGAAAAACTCAAACCGTAAACTTTTATAAGCTCGACGACATATTTATAGTTGATCTTCCGGGATACGGCTATGCCAAGGTGTCAAAAAGCGAAAAAAAGCGCTGGCAGGAGCTTATAGGCGGCTACTTCGCTGCAGGACGGGACATAGGCCTGGTGTTTTCCCTTGTCGATATGCGCCACCCGCCGACCGCCGACGACATAACCATGATAAACTTCCTCATAGACAGCGAAACGCCGTTTTGCGTGGTGCTGACAAAGGCAGATAAGCTGAATAAGTCTGAGCGCACGGCGAGGCTCGAGGCGCTCAAAGACGAGCTTCCCATGTATGATGAGCTGACAATACTGACATTTTCGGCAGTCACCGGCGAGGGCGTCGATGAGATACGGCAGATAATCCGCGAGGTGTCCTCGGACGAGCAGTGACGGCTATAGCGCCCACATGCCACCATGCCGGATGCCTTAGAAAACGTTTCATTCTTTTAAAGCGTGCATACATTACATTTAGTATAAAAATATGAACAAAACGAGTTATCGCAATTAGACAGTATTCACAAAGCATGCGCGCGCCGCACTTTAGTGCTTTACATTTATGATTTGCTGTGATAAAATATCTATAGGTATAAAATAACTATGATATAAACGGAGGCAGCGAATCAATGAATTCAAAAATGAAAGACAAGTACATCGACAATTTGTTTGACGCCATACTCGCTTTGGAAACCCCGGAGGAGTGCTATGATTTCTTCGGCGATTTGTGCACGGTTTTGGAGCTTAAATCGCTTTCTCAAAGATACCAGGTGGCAAAAATGCTCTTTGAGCACCACGTTTATTCCGATATAGTGAGCGAGACCGGAGCCTCAACTGCCACGATAAGCCGTGTAAACCGCTCCATAAACTACGGAAACGACGGATATGCCATAGTCTTTAACAGACTCAAAAAGAAGGGAAATAACGAATGAGCTACGGCGTTTTTGCCGAGTATTATGACCTTTTTACTAAAAACGTCGATTATGCGGCGTATGCTGAAAGAGTGGACAAAATAGCAGGGAGCCTCGGATTAAAACGAGGCTCTTTAGTTGATTTGGGCTGCGGCACGGCAAGCCTTGGCATAGAGCTTGCAAGGCTGGGATATGACGTGACGGGCGTGGATCTGTCCTGTGAAATGCTCACCGCAGCGGCGGCAAAGGTCTATGACAGCGGTCTTTTTGTAAGGCTGGTCAACATGGATATGCGCGCGCTTAAACTGCCCGAAAAGGCGGATATGGTTGTGTCAAGCCTTGACGGGCTAAACCACCTTGACGGCTTTTCGGACGTGAAAAAGACCTTTGCGCGGGTTTATTCCTGCCTTGCCAAGGGCGGGCTTTTTGTGTTCGACATGAACACGCCGTATAAGCACAAAGAGGTGCTGTCAAATAACGCGTTTATTTTTGACAGCGATGAGGCGTACCTTGGCTGGCAAAACGAGTATTGCGACGAGGATAAAAGCGTCGAAATAACCCTTGATTTCTTTGTGCCGGACAATAGCGGCGGATATGACAGGTTCACGGAGTGCTTTAAAGAGCGTGCGTACTCCGAGCGGGATGTGTGCGCGGCTTTAAGAGAATGCGGCTTCGAGCTTGCCGGCATGTATGACGGGCTGAGCGCAGACCCGCCTAAGGATACAACTCAGAGAATTTTGTACGCAGCAATAAAACCTAAAAATAAATAATCAATCAGCGAGGTATTTATGGGTAGAATAGTAAGGACTATATCGGAGGACGCATCGGCCGTATGCAGCGCGATAGAGGGAACGGATATAGTATCGCAGATAGAAAAGATTCATGGCACATCCGCAGTCGTAACGGCTGCACTGGGAAGGCTTGCCTTGGGAACGTCACTTATAGGAATAGGCCTCAAGGATAAGGACGACAGCGTGACGGTCAGGGTGAACGGCGGAGGACCTATAGGAACTATGACAGCCGTTTCGGACTCGATGGGCAACGTAAAATGCTGCTGCGATGAATGCATAGTTGAAATCCCGCTAAAGCCGAACGGAAAGCTCGACGTCGGCGGGGCAGTCGGCTCAAACGGCACAATAAGCGTTGTAAAGGACCTTGGCCTAAAGGAGCCGTATATAGGTCAAACCGAACTTGTCAGCGGGGAGATAGCCGAAGATATCACAAACTACTTCGCCGTAAGCGAGCAGACGCCGACGGTGTGCGCCTTGGGCGTGCTGGTAAATCCGGACTTGAGCGTAAAACGCGCGGGAGGATTTATGATTCAGCTTTTGCCCTTTGCGTCAGACGAATGTATAAGTACGATAGAAAAGAACATATCAAATATGGCAAGCGTCACGACACTTCTGGAGCTTGGGCATACGGCGGAGAGCATTGCAATGCTTGCGCTGGACGGTTTGAAGCCGAATGTGCTCGACAGCTTTGACGTGAGCTATAAGTGCGATTGCTCACGTGAGAGGACGCAAAGGGTGCTGAAAAGCCTCGGCGAAAAGGAGCTGAAGGAGCTTGCACAGGACGAGATGACGGAGGTAAAGTGTCATTTCTGCGGCACTTCGTATAAGTTTACACGTGACGAAATTTTAAAGCTTGCCGAGGAAAAGAGAGCAAAGACAGATGCTATGCAGCAGACCGACGCGCCTGCGGGGGAGCAAAACAATAAGTAAAAATAAAACCGCAAAACACCGGCAAAAAACACTTGACAACAGGTAATGCTTTGTGTATAATAATCAAGTCGCCTGATAAAGGCGACTGCACCATGGAAGCTTAGCTCAGCTGGGAGAGCATCTGCCTTACAAGCAGAGGGTCATAGGTTCGAGCCCTATAGTTTCCACCATATAAAACTTTCAGGTTACGGCAAAGGTGCTTAATACAACGCTCATAACTTTGAGTTTCGTTAGATGTATTAGACCATTTGCACAGTAACTTTCGGGCGTCAGCCCGAAAGTTGTCACTTCGAGCTTTAGCTCGAAGTGTTAAGTCCGAAAGTTGTCAATTCAAGCTCCGCTTGGAACGTTAAGTACGTTGCTCAGTAACTTTCAGACGAAGTATGAAAGTTGTTATTTTGAGTTTTGCTCAAAGTATTAGGTGCATCGCTCAGTAACTTTCGGGCGTCAGCCCGAAAGTTGTCAATTCAAGCTCCGCTTGAAACGTTAAGTACTTCGCTAATGAACTTTCGAACGAAGTTCGAAAGTTGTCACTTTGAGCTTTATTCAAAGCATTAGTTCTTTGCTCAGTAACTTTCAGACGGAGTCTGAAAGTTGTCACTTTGAGTTTTGCTCAAAGTGTTAGGTCTTTGCTCGGTAACTTTCGGATGAAATCCGAAAGTTGTCACTTCGAGCTTTAGCTCGAAGTGTTAAGTTCGAAAGTTGTTACTTCGGGCTAAAGCCCGAAGTATTAGGCCCGGTAGTTCAGTTGGTTAGAACGCTAGCCTGTCACGCTAGAGGTCGTCGGTTCGAGCCCGATCCGGGTCGCCAAATGCGGATTTAGCTCATCCGGTAGAGCGCCACCTTGCCAAGGTGGAGGTAGCGAGTTCGAGCCT